>QMCD01000867.1_pt1 | contig 36091 bp, 41 predicted proteins | sample 1821841 | NCBI WGS metagenome assembly QMCD01 (sample SAMN01991225, study PRJNA193472) | Termite gut metagenome, whole genome shotgun sequencing project. | isolation source: worker | host: Macrotermes natalensis
ACAACCACTTTCCTATGCGACCACTTAATTGGACTTCTCCTCTCGATTTCCTCTCAGCTTTTTTATCCGCGCTGTAACTCTTCATTGACAAACCTACATTTCGCAAAGTTTAAATAGTGAGTCCTGTGTGGTGGGGATATTTTGACCCATCAAAAGAAAAAGCTCCGGCACCAAGCCCAAATCGAGTCTGGTGCCGGAGCTTTTATATTAAACTAACAACCTCGAGTTTTCTTGCCGTTGCGTACTTAAGAGTTTCTGCTGCGCCGCCACAACCATGTGTCACATAGGAAATGATATATTGTGAATGCTCAACCATCCATCTGTTTCTGTGAACAATAGCATAATGAAGAGGGACAGTTTCAAGTCCGTCTGGATGAAGCGTTTCGATTCCTTTATAAAGTGAGTTTTCAGATCTCGTGCTGGGCATATAGGCAAGGACAATATGATAATTTATTTGTGGGTATTGTTTTTTGTGTTCGTGCAAAACTTGTGTAGCCATTCTATCAAAGTTTCTATTTGTCACTACATAAAAATCAATCACATCATTTTTGCGAATCATTTTTTCTGTTGCGATGTGTAGTGTTAGGCGTAGTTTATCGCTTGTGTCAGCATGACCGCAAAATGTACATGCGCTCATCCGTTTTTCTTAAGCTTTTCAGCGCTGAAGAGTATAAATTCCTCTGGTGTAGGCTTACTACCATCCGGTTTGATTTCAATCATAGTTCACATTCCTTTTTGTGCCATGAAGCAGCACAGCTCAACCTTACTGGGAATCGGTTAAAGCACAAATAGAGCACTTTCATAATCCTTGACATAGAATTTCATGTTTGTACGCCCCTTTTGGACGACCGTATGTCCCTCTTTTTCAAGCATTTCTTTTTGTGCTTCTACACCGCCGGGATACTTCGGATTCAATTCGCCATTTGCTTTCAGCGTTCTCTAATAAGGCGTTTTATCCTCCGTCCGCTGATGACTCGCCCAGGCGGCGATGGATACAAATATGCTTGCGGTAATCGGGTCTGTGAAATCCGCCCCGTTTTCTTTTGCAAAATGCTCTCTTATTTTCCCTACCGTCAGCAGCTTTCCGGGTGGCACAAGCCGCATCACCTTGTCGTAGTCAATAGGCGGAGCAAATTTTGACCGCATGATCAAAACAGTCTTTTCCCGTCTGAAATATCGATATTGAGCTCCTTTGCCAGAGCACCTTGCTTGAAAGGGTTAATCTTTTCAACGACGCCGTCACGCTCGAAAAATGTGCCGGTGCTTTTGAACCAGAAGGTAACGCCCGCTTTCACGCACTGCTCGCGAATATCAAGCACCCATGCGTAGTTGCACACTCTTGCGTCCCGTCCGTTTTCGCCGCTTACGGTGACATGCTGAACGCCCCCCTGCAGGTATGGCGATAAATCAATTTTTTTGAGCATGGGAGAGCAGGCGATAAATCTTCGTTTGATCGGGTAAGACAAAAACAGCGGCAAGCGGTAGTCCGCCATTTCCTGATTTTCAACGGTACAGCCGATATTGACATTGTCGTATCCGTAGCCCCAATCGTCAGGAAGGGTTACCGTAAAGCGGTCGATGCGTTTGGTGAGTATTAAAAAATCGATATCCTGCCGCTCTTTTATCATCGCCCAAGCTTCTTTTCTCCACGCATCCGCTTCCGGCAGAAAGAAGTCTGTTGCAAAACAAGTGGCAAGAATTTTCCCGCCCTTAATGTTATACTCGCCGTTTGGCTTGGTTCTGATCGGCCAGTCAAACTTATCGGTTTTTGTGATCGTGTTTTGACCGTGTCGCTTCGCGTTCGGGCCATAAAAATAGCAGTTGTCGCAGCCCTCGCTCACTTTATAACATCCTGTCCATGGCTCCCAATTCATGCTTTTCTCCCCTTATGTGCTGTGATAATGGTATAGGAATATGCATTGACGGTGATCACGCAACCATCAATTTCCGCATACCAGTTTTTTCCGGTTCTTATTATTTGACAACGTGTGCTCCTAATTTTAGATGCAAAACGCGGCGTAGAGAGGGACAATCTTTTTGTCGTCCTCAAAGCCGAAGTTTTTGGCAGAAAGCTTGATGGCATAGGCTGGCTTGTAGGTTTCCATATACACCCTTAAGCTCTTGGCTCTGGTGTTGTCGGCAGACTTGACCTCGATGGGGATAAGCTGGTCGTCACGCTGAATGACAAAGTCGATCTCAGCTCCTCGCTCGGATTCCCAATAGTAGGTTTTATATCCGTTGGCGACAAGCTGTACATTAACATAGTTTTCAGCCATACCGCCCTTGAAATCATTCAGTTCCTCCACCATATAGAGGATGTCGTTCGCCGCTAAGTCCTTTTTAGCGCAGAGTAGGCCTAAATCCGAAACATAGATTTTAAACGCATCAATATCTCGATAGTTTTCAAGCGGCTTCTTGATTTGCTCTACCTTATAAACCTGCGTCACAATACCCGACAGGCAGAGCCATTCGATCGCATTTTCGAACTCAGAGGCTCTGCCGCCTTTCTTGATCAGCTTGTACTGAAAACGGGTATTCTTCTTGGAAAGCTGAACCGTGATGTTGTCATAGGCAAGTCTCGTTTTTTTGATCTCATTCAAGTTGTTGTACTTGCTCATATCGTTGAGGTAGCTCGCAAGAATGGTGTCCTGCGTATGCCTGACAAGAATGTAGTCCTTCGTTTCAGCAAATTGCATCACACATTCAGGCATACCGCCGACGACAAGGTGCTGACGGTAAAGCTGGATTGCCGCATCGTGCAAAGCGGAAGGCATAGACGTATTGTTTGCAAAGCAGGTTTTGATCTGCTCGACCAAGTCAGCCTCGCCCAAAGCCAGCATGAACTCCTCCATATCCATAGGATAGAGAGTTTTCATATCGACCTTGCCCACGGGGAACGAGAACTTCGCTCTGTTGACAGCCACGCCAAGTAAGCTGCCTGCGACTATGATGTGATAATCGGGCGCGTCCTCACAAAAGTATTTAAGGCTCGTGAGCGCTCTTTCACAAAGCTGTACCTCGTCAAAAACGATCAGCGTCTTTTCCTTGACTATCGTCTGCCCTGCAATGTGCGAAAGAATAGGTATCAGGTAATCAGGGCTGATGTTTTCTTCAAAGGTATCATTCAGCTTCGGGTTTGTCTCAAAGTTGAAGTATGCAACATTTTCGTAGTTGGTTCGCCCGAATTCTAATATGGAGTAGGTCTTGCCAACCTGCCGCGCTCCCTGCAAAATGAGGGGCTTGCGATGTTCGCTTTCTTTCCACGCTTCTAAAAAGCTTGTGATTTTTCTATACATAAATCAGCCCTCCTTAAAGGTGCTGATCATAGTATAACACATATTCATGCAATTATCAACGATAAATTATTTTAAATTTACATTAAAATACATGAATAATTGAAAGCAATTTGCAAAATACGACGTGAACAACACTAAAATTTCCGTATTCATCTACATTTTGGGTCATCATCATTACTCCCACTTGAAAAACTTGATCGAGATGCCAATACAAATCACTGCAAGACCGACCATGACGAGAATTGGGATTGTCATATCGCTTACAGGCAACCCGAGCGATGCAGATTTCAGAAGCTTAATGCCCTGCGTTAAAGGCAGCACATCGGCCACCGCTTGAAGCCTTTGCGGCATAACCTCATGAGGCAGGGTCGCGCCGGAAAAGATCAGCATGGGGAAATACAAGACGCTTGCGATCACCCCGGCGATTTTGGTGTTAGGCGCAATTCCGCCCACCATCATGCCGATACTGAAAATCGACAGCATAACGAGCATATATCCGCCCAAGAAGGGAAGCCACGAGCCGGAAAAGGAGTAGCCGAAAAAGAGTGCTGCAACAACGTAAAGCAAGACAAGGGAGACGAGTGAGTAGAGCGTATAGATCGCCACCTGCACCATCAAAATCCTTGCCGTGCTCACCGGCGTCACCTGAAACCGCTTGAGGATTTTTTTGCTCCTGTAATCCGAAACGACAAGGGGCAGCCCCATCACGCCGCCGGCGCATACCGCGATGGAGGCCAGCGCACCGAAGGACTGCTGCAAAAAGGTGTAGTCGGCTCCTTCAAAAGCCGGTTTGTTACCGTAGATGATCCCAAGAATGATCAACACCACAAGGGGCATACAAATCGCGAAAATAAACATATCCATGCCGCGCAGGGAGAGCTTTAGTTCCGTTTTGAGCATTGTACCAAACGACTTCATCTTATTGTTCCTCCTCATCTGTATACCAAAGATAGGCGTCCTCAAATTTCTCACAGGGGCTCTTGGCAATGGCCTCGCGTACAGTGCCTTGAAATACGGTTTTTCCGTGCTTCAAGATGCATATCTCATCACACAAAACCTCCACCTCATCCATAAAGTGAGAGGTCAGCAAAATGGTCATGCCCTTTGCCTTCAGCTCGGACAGGCATTTCCAGACATCCCGCCGTGCCTTTGCGTCATGCCTGTGGTTAGCTCGTCCAGAAACACGACCTCGGGATCGGGGATCAGGGCAAGCACGATAAAAAGGCGCTGACGCTCTCCGTCCGATAGCTCACTGACCAAATTCTTGGCCTTACCCGCAACACCGAATTGCGCCAGCAGAGCGCGGTAGTCCGCTGTGATTCTGTAAAGTGACGCTGTGACTTCACAGAGTTCTCCCACCGTAATTTTTTCCTGATAATTAGCCTCCTGAAACTGCACACCACTTTTTCAAACAGCTGCCGTCGCGGTTTGCGCGGGTTCAGGCCTAAGATAGATACCGTCCCGCTGTCCGGCGCTTTGGTCCCTAAGATGCACTCAATGGCGGTGCTTTTGCCCGCACCATTTGCGCCAAGCAGCCCGAATACGGTGCCGCGCCTTACCGACAAAGTTACACCGGCTACCGCAAGCAGCGTTCCGTAGGGTTTGGTCAGCTGCTCAGCCTTGATTACTTCCTCCATGAAATGACCTCCTTTTTGTTGATAAACAAGAATACCACCAACAAAAAGGTTGGTGGTAAAATGTAGGCTTTAATATTTTTGCCTGATATCACAAAGCATGACGCGCATTCGCTTTGCATTCCATTGCGCCAATTTCAAGGAGGTGAGCAGCTTATCATAGACTGAAATGATGTCCTGATCCGGTTTTGGGGTGTCCAATGCTTTTGCAATGTCCGCGTCCGGATCTGTCGAGAGCACCGAGAGCAGATTCAAGATTGCTTCCAAAGAATAGTTTGCGCACCGCAGAGAGCGGATGATCTTCAGTCGGTCAATGTCTTCGCCCGTGTAAATGCGGTAGCAGTTCTCCCTGCGCTTGACTTGAAGCAGGCCGTTCATTTCCCAATTTCGCAGCGTGTCCATAGAAATACCGAGGAGCTTTGCCGCTTCATTGCGCTTTAGTCGCAATGACTGGGAAAATGATTGGCCGGAAAGGATCTGCTTTGTAATTTCGATGGCTTCCTTGGCGTTCTTCTGCTCGCGCCGCACCTGCAGCAAATATTCGTCTGTCATGAAGAGGGCTGCATCATAATCACCGGCCGCTGCGGCTTTCGCCACATCAACGACTTTTTTGCGCAGGCCGTTCTGCAAGACCTCGATTTGAAACGCGATCCGGGCCAGCTTGAAAACCTCAATGTGGCGTTCAGTAAAAACCCGGTAGCCGTTGTCTTTGCGTTCAGCCTTCGGGATCAGCCCCTGCGCTTCGTACATCCGGGCGGTGTTCGGATGTACACCGACGATCTTTGCCACCTGTGCTGTTCTGTACGTATTCGTCACAAACACCCCTTGCTTAGACATTATAACACAGGAGATAAGTCTGGTGTTATAATGGAGGGTATTTCGCCTTCTTTTGCAAAAAAGTCTAAAACTATTTTTGGGTATAAGAAAAGACCCCCGCCAAAAGGCGAGGGCCGATGTGGAATAACATTTTAGTGAAACTTGCTTAAAGTATAGTGCAATAAGTGTTCATCAAGACGAGCAACAGAATTGATAATATCATTTTCCTCCTATTGACTATTTGCTCGCGTAACCTGTGCTTATGTATGCTTTAGCTAAAGGAAATAATCTTAAGATCTTAATAAGTAGTGTGGTTCTTCATTTGATATTTATTGTGGTGCAAACTGCTGTGACTGAATATTGAATATAGATAATAATTCTGACTTAATTAGTTTTCTGCGTTCTCGATAAAAATCGTCAAAACTGCTTTGATCCAAGGAAATGTTTGGAGGTAAAAACTTAATTGTATTTCCGTTGTTTTCAATCCAATGCCTTAATGGTGTTTTGTTTTTTCTCTCATTCTCTGAGCCTTCTAGGAACTGAAGATTAGGTAATAGATTTCTTTTGTGCTGCCATTCCTTTACTTTCTCTTCTGTCAGATTCAATGTCTTTATTTGCTTTGCTTCAAACGAAACATAAGGATGACAGTGGTCTTGATGAAATGAAACTTGGCTTAGCTTTAATTCAGGGTAAAGGAGGGAAAGAATCACATAGCTGTTCTTACCAATAGTATAATTATCAAGCCAATAATCAATATCTGCTTCATCGACCTTGAAGGTTCGATTACCGGTTAAAACAACATTCTTAAACATATCCAACGTAAATGGTGTGTGTTTTACATCAATAGATTGGAGTGTTGTTCTCGTGTTTCTTAATGCATCATTGCTTGCGACACCAAAAAGCCGTTTTGCCATTGAGATAGAGAGAAATTTTCTTGCTTCTTTTTTCGAGTCATCTGATTTAAAATTACCACCCTTATACAAGAAGTACACGAGAGGCATTGTGGCATTATAAGACGACAGGAACCCATCCGACAAACCAATTGAGACAAGCATATCGACCATTTTTTCAAGTGCTGACGTTATAGCTTCCCAATTGTCCTTGATGTTCTGTATTGACTTTTTATCGAATGATTCGATTTTTAAATTAGTTGGGGCATCTACCAGTACAAGCATTAATCGCATTAAATAATCTCTGCTAAAATTAAAAGCGTCACCCTTGCTGTTCAACGATTTGAGCAGCCGTTCTATATTCTCTTTGCCTGTTTTCCAACCGTCGATGAGCGTCGAAAATAGCAAATCCGTCTTTGAAAGTTTTCTTCCGCTTGAGTTAACTCTAACAAATATGTCTAAGGCTTCGTCATATGTATTCTCAGAGATACAGTAGTAATGAATCAACCCATCTGAGTTCGAGCTGTTAATTCTGGTGTGTAGTCTAGTAATGTCATTTTGGATTGCCTCGTTGTACTGTTGTGAAATCAGATATCGAAGCAAATCGTTGTGTGTATCATAACCAAGCAGTTGTTTGACCTTGTAATAATTTCCTTCCATTGCTTCCATCTCTGTCAAAAAGGTGAAACGTTTTGGCAGATGTTCATCATCTTTTTCTTCGTCCGCAATTATTCTATAGAAATCAAGGTTATAATACAACTCACGTTTTATCCAATTTGCCGGATCTGAAGAGGAATGCCCTCTACCGCCCTTAAAGCTTGTATAGGATCCATATAATGCAATGTTTAAAGATGTAACCCTCTGTTGTCCATCAAGAACGATGTAGTAGTCGCCCTCTTCTCCATACACTTCTGGTGCCTTTTCATTTTTGCTTTTATTCTTCTCAAATTCTCTGAGAAAAAAGTAAAGGTTAGGCTTTTCTTCATTGATGGTCTTCTTGTTTGTTTTCCAAAATATACATGATCCGATAGGGTACCCATCTACAATTGACTCAAACAGCTTTTCAATATCATCCATGCTCCAAACATATTCTCGCTGAATATCAGGTAAAAGTAAAAATCGGTTTTTAGTAAGTTTAAGCACTTCTTTTGCACTCATATCATCATACTTATTTAAATCAGCCATTTTCTCATCTCTCCATTTTTTATATCACTTATATCCTCAAACATAAACTGCATTTTATCAATTTTTTTGCTTGTGTGATAGTGACCACAATACCATCGCTTATATTCAATGCTAGCTTCAATTTTACCAAGCCATTTTTCAGTTGATTTATCCACTCTACTTTGATCAATTCCCGGCAGAAACACCTCGATAGGCTCGTATCGTAATGGACAAGTGTGGGAGAGAACAACATCAATTTTGTTGCCTCTTTGGGATAGCTGCTCCTCAACAAACGCTTTGACTTCATCGGTCGGTTGTTCTGTGTCAAACCATTGCCAACCACGAGCAAGGCGATAATACTTGTCCACGCTGTAAGCGCCGCCGATTGCGATGCAGCTATAACCGTCAAAGTTATAGTTCTCGCCGTCTTTGGCAAACAGTATGTTCGGGTATTCGTCTTCGTACCACACAATCCCGCTGCGATATTCTTTTGTTTTATAAGAGCCGACATCGGCAGGACGCATTTCGTGATTTCCGTGAATGCAGAAGGTAGTGAAAGGAAAGCTGCTTATAAAAGCCTTTCGCATGGCATCTCTTTCATTACCATGATAGTTCAAACCTGCGTCGCCAAGCACGATCATTGTATCTTCCGCTGTCGGCTTCAGTTTCTCCGTGAATTCAATATATCGATCGAAATTTCCATGCGTGTCGCCAGTTATATAGATCAATATTAATCCTCCGTCTCGTCAGGTACCATTTCCATAATATCACCAATATCACACTTGAGAGCGGTGCAAATGCGGGAAAGAACCTCGGTGGTAACATTTTCATTCCTGCCCATTTTCGCAATCAGTGAGGAGCTGATATTGGCGGCCTCTCGCAAGTCCTTTTTCTTCATATCTTTGTCAATAAGCAATTTCCAGAGCTTTTTATAACTTACAGCCATTATTTATCCCTCGCAATCTGATTATATCCGTTCATAATGAAGCGGACAATGAGATCTGATTTTACTTTCATATTGACTTGCTTCAGCACATTTCGGACATCCTGTTCAGTTAAGTGCGGTACATATTTTTTGAGTGATGGATCAAACGCAAGCAGCTGATTAAAGAATCTTACCAGAGCATCGTTTTTCCGTTCGATGTTTTTCGGATAACCTCTGGAAATGAGCACCATATTATTATCGAAATTCGGCGCAAGTGATAAAACTTTTCCGGTTTTCACCTCACGCAGCAATCCGAAATTATTCGTATGCCGGTCAGGATTAGCGACGATGGTATCTAAGAAAATCGTTTTTACATAGTCAGGAATGGTATGAGGTGCGATTTCTCGCAGTTTTTTTACAACTTCAACATAATCATCATTATCAATCATAAAGCTGTATGCCGGTTCAAAATTGACGGCGGCGTTATTGGTGAAATCTTTTGTTTTCACGCATTTATCGCCACGCTCATATTCAGCCATGTTAAATCCAAGCTGTTTTCCCAGCTCATACACAAAGATCTCGGAAAACTGCTGATTGTGGTCGGCGGTCTTGTGCATCCACCATTCGCCACCTTTTAATTTCCAGCACTTTTCAAAGCTACCGATGTTGGTAAGCTCCGGTGTGCGGCTATGTCTGCTGTTTGCGGCTTTATTGAAGCTGTCGTACCCTCCGCGCAAGGCAAGGTTCGCAAAATAATCATTATCAAAACGTACATCTTTATAGGTTAAATTGCTGTCCAGCGGCTTGATCCAGTAATTATCGGTTATCGTAACGGCATTAACACTGATGACAGTAGAAAGATCATCTCGTTCGGTTAGCCGTAATGCCTTTTTAAGCAGCCGGGAATTGGCACGATGCTCGTCAATCGCACGTGTTTCGAGCCAATGCTCTACATTGCCGGTATTCACCAGATAAAGTGGCGCAAGGTCCTTTTTCAGCAACGTAAATTTCCGGTTTTCCCACTTGGCGACGGCTTCATCGCGGCTCATAATATAAAAGTCCATTTGGCGACCTCCCTTAGCATAATTTACTTAGAAATAAAAAACTCAGCCTTTTTAACATATTCCTTTTTCAGAATCCAAAAGGTTGCTTGAATTGACTTCTGATTTATCGGATAAGTACAATAATCGTTATCGATATCAAGATTAAAAATTCGCTCCCAGCTTTTTCGTTTTTGCTCTGCTGTGGCGTTATCACCAATTGCGATATCTTCCTCTTCGGTCAAAGCAAGATAATGATTGCCAAGCGTGCTATGCCACATGTCAAAATCAGACAGCAATACTTCATCATCAGGCACTTCTAATGTGAGCAAAACAATTGGTGTTCCGGGCGGAGATACTGCTTTATGTGAGGTTCTCATATCTAGTCGCTTTCTTATCCCTTCCCATTGATACCATGCCCAAATCGGATACTTTGCATTTTCAGGAGTGTTCGGAAGCCTCAATTTCATTTGTTCGCAGAGCCAGTCATATGCAGGTAGAAAATCTTCTTTCATAAAAACATGAGTACCTTCCGGCACAAAACAGCCGTTTTTCAAAAGTGCTTTATATACCATCTCATGTTGAATTGTCCATAAAATCACTTCTCACAACAGCTCCCGTCAATCAATATTTTTAAAGAGTAAACTAGATGAAAACAGTTTAGCATATTTTGCGCCGAAAAGCAATATTAAATACAGATTCGTGTAGTAATTTTCGCAAAACGAAACCACATTGACGTAATGGAGCCCGTCACAGCAAGTTCACCGTGACGGGCTCTTCGCTATTTTTTATCTTTCTTTGGGTCTTTGATTTCTCTCCTATATTTCCAATTCGGATAGGCCTTCAAAGTCTTGACATGCCATTCACTCTTGCGTACGATAGAACGGGAATACGGTGAACAGAAGAAGTCGATCAGATACACCTTTGGAATCATATGCCGCTCTTTGACTGTGAAGCTTTGCAAGTGTTCTTTCTGACACCAATTATTAATCGCATTCTTGCCATAACCGGTAAGTTGGCTTATAGTTTTATTATCGAGCACATCCAGATAGCTGCGGAGAAGATAGGCATAGTATTCGTGCAGATCTTCTCTTGTTTCCGGCAAAGAAGAAGTAAGACTGATATTCCATGCTCTGTTTGCATACCAGCCCTTGGCTGCTGTATAGTATTCCGGAAATTCTTCCCGGTCTGCCATGTATGCTATAACATCCATCTTCAGGATTTTATAGCATCGGGTTTTCTTGCCGGTATACATGCACGGAATCTTTCCGCTTTGCAGAAGATACAGCGCTGTAGATTTGCTGATATGGCACAACACCTGCAGTTGTTCTTTTGTGATAACATCCGGGACCTCGTCCCAATTAGTTGGTTCATTTTCCATAGCGGTACACCTCAAAATTATTTCAGTGAAAGACTGCGCTGTGTACGCTATGAGTTCTACCTTTGTTCTACCAGTTCTACCCTGAGTTCTAACAAAAATGCCCGAAAACCACGCATTTTGCAAATTCATTCGAACCGCAGGCATAGCTGTTGCGCAGTCTCGGCGAAGCCGTGGGCAAAGCAACTGCGCAGGTGTGCAAAGCACACTTCGAATCCCAGCACTCCGCCATTAGGAACAATGCGAACCCGACCCGATGTTTTTTCGTCGGAGAGGCGTTCGCATTTGTTTTGTTATTCCTGAAAGAAATAGCTTGATGATGAGTGCGCACAGGAAAAACCCTACTGATATATGATTTTCCGTATAGTTTCATCTGATAAGCTATATTCCTCACATAGCGCGGCAACTGTGATTTTGAGGTGAAAATACTTGTGCCTGATTTCTTCGTTTCGCTGTTCATAAAACTGCCGCGCTCCGGTATCTGCACCCCATTTTTTACGGCTTCTGTTTGAAGGAATATACAGAATTTCGCCGGGCGCATATTTCTGAAGCTCTTTGAGCAAATCGTCAGGCAAAATCTCTGAAGCGTTTCGATACTTCATTCGCTTCTCCTTCCCGAACTGATACTATTTGTTATCAGACAAAAATTCATCCAGCGTCTTATAGCACCGTATTTTGATGCCTTGGCTTTCGATAGCCGACACAATAATCTTTTCCAGCTCAGCAGCGCGCTTGGAAAGCGGTTTCCGGCGTCGAAAACACCGAGCAAATCCATCTCGCTGAAACCGAAATCTTCTTCCACTTTGAACGAATCGAAAAAATTAAATTCCTCATTTATGACGCTCAGCTCGTTTTGCAGATTGCAGGCGTCAAGGAAGACCTCATCGCCGTCTCCGTTTTCGCAGTAATAGTAAATCCTGTTCCATGTTGTGCGAAGCTCTTGATACCAGTCTGCGAGTCCATGATAATCGGGCTTCAGCACGGAGGATGTGCTTTGCGGTCTGTGCTCGGCTATGAACTGTCGCGTTGACGCAATGAGCAGGTACGAAATGCTCCTTAATTCGTCGACTGTTTTCGCCGAGATTATCGACTCGCAGTATTCCAAGAAATGCTTTGGGAGATATTTCCATTTGGCGCACATTGCCGACATTCCCTGATGCCATCCGCCTTCCGCTATATAGGTATTATTGAGATAAGCAACGCCCATCGCGAGGAAATAGTGGATAAACCCTGCGAGCCCTCTTACCTTGTAAAGCCTGTCTTCAAACATCATGGTACGGTACATATCCATCGCGCTGTCGAGCCGCTCCAGAGCACTCTTATAGATGAACGCAGGATCGCAAAGATTTGCGAATAATTTCTGCCTTATCTCCTCGAAACGCACCTCGTCCTCCTCAGAACGACTATAGAGAATCTTCCCTTTAGCAAGGCAAAAGCTTGCCCAATCCTCAAGGTTTGCGGTGCGCTCGCAGCGTTCCCACGAACGCGGATAGAGGTCATTACCAACACCGCCTATGATGAAGGTCTGCGCCAGCTCATTCCCACGCTCTGTAGCCGGGACAAAGTAGTCAAACGGCTCGCTGTGCCCATCACCGTTTACCGAAGAACCTTCGACTGCAACAAGCAGCGCGATGTCGTCGGGATACTTCGTTTTGATTTCATTTACGACCCACTCTGTGAGACGATTTATGTCTGTCATATTAAGAACCACCCTTTATTTTTTATTGGCGGCCGCGCCTGTTATCCGTCGGGATACCTCAATTATATCGGCAGTTTTCAACATATGCAAGGTAAAGATTGACTGTAAAAAAATCTATCCGCACCATATGTGCGAAGCCTCATTAAACAGATGACTTTGCTCTCACTTCGAAGCTTTGCCAAGTGAGTGTTTTCCTAAAAGAATAACCCGTGCAAAAGCACAGGTTATTCTTACTGTTATCATGGCAACTCACCTATACATCGGGCCGTAAGTCCGGCAGGCACGGTAATCCTGCCCTTCCTTGTCCATGCCGAAGGAATTCCATGCGGCGGGGCGGAAAATCTTCTCACTCGGCACATTGTGCATACACACCGGAATGCGCAGCATACTTGCCAGCGTGATGTAATCAGCGCCGATATGCCCGTAGCTTATCGCGCCGTGGTTCGCGCCCCAGTTGTTCATCACGTCGTATGCGCTCTTGAACGCCCCCTCGCCTGTGAGCCGCGGGACAAACCATGTGCAGGGCCAGGTGTAATCCGTACGCTCCCACAGCTTATGGCTGACCTCTTCGGGCAGATGAACCGTCCAGCCCTCGGCAATTTGCAGCACCGGCCCGAGGCCTTTCACGAGGTTCAAGCGTACCATTGTCACGGGCATTTCCGCCTTCGTCTCAAATCTGCTGGAGAACCCGCCTCCGCGGAAATAGCCTAAATCGGCGGCGTTCCATGTAGTGGCCTTGAGGCAAGCCTGCATATCCGCCTCGCCGACTTCCCAGAACGGCTTCATCACGGCGCTGCCGCTTTCATCGCGCATCTCTCCGCAGGCATCTATACAGGCCGCGCCCGAATTGATAAGATGGATAATGCCGAAACTCTCGGCGGCCTTGCCCTCAAGCGCATATCCCGTAGCTCGCTTGACAGCTTCCGGGCTCCAATAGGTTCTCACATCGGCAAAGATTTGCGGCGTAGACGTCAGCAGCTTGCCAAACAGCATTCCCACGCCGTTCAGCGCGTCATTTTCGGTGGCGAGGATATACGGCTCTCGCGCGCCCTGCCAGTCAAAGGTGGAGTTCAGCAGGCTCTCGGCAAAATCGCAGTTCGGGTAGTAATCCGTCCACTGGCGCTGCCCCTGAAATCCCGCAGCAATCGCGTTATGCCCGACCATCTCCTCTTCCCTGCCCTCCGGCAGATTGGGATTCCCGTTCATCATATCTTTGATAATGCACATCATCTTTACGATGAATTCCCAGCTCTTTTCCTTCTCTTCCGTGCTTTTTCTGAGCTCCTCGGGGTTTTTATCGAAGCCCTCCGGGCAATTCTCACGAGTCCATTTCAAAGCTTTTTGATACTCGGCCTCATCATAGATATTCTCCTCTATGCGGCGGAGTATCTCCACCTCGTCAACGCTCTCGACGCGCATGCCGAGGTATGCTTCAAAGAAATCGGGGTCAATTATCGAACCCGCGATGCCCATACATGCCGAGCCGATTTGCAGATAGCTTTTGCCGCGCATCGTCGCCGCCGCGATGGCCGACCGCCCGAAGCGCAGCAGCTTTTCGGCCACATCGTCGGGTATATTCCCGCTTTCTTCTTGGTTTTGAACATCGTGACCATAGATTCCGAATGCGGGCAAGCCCTTTTGCGCATGCGCGGCCAGCACCGCAGCCAGATACACGGCGCCGGGGCGTTCCGTGCCGTTGAAACCCCATACACCCTTGATGGTCATGGCGTCCATGTCCATCGTCTCACTGCCGTAGCACCAGCACGGCGTTACCGTCAACGTGATATCCACACCGGCTTTTCTGAATTTATCCGCGCAGGCGGCCGTCTCCGCCACGCGCCCAATGGTGCTGTCCGCGATGATTACCCTCACGGCCTCTCCGTTGCTGTAGCGCAGGTTCTCCTCAAACAGTCGCTTTGCGGCCCTTGCCATGCCCATAGTCTGATCTTCAAGACCCTCGCGCACCTTCAGCGGCCCGCGGCGGGCGTCTATCGTCGGGCGGATACCAATTACGGGATAATCACCGATTAGTCTGGATTTTGCCATACATTTTCCTCCTCATTGCTTTGAATTATTCAGCCGGTATTATGAATTGAGTATAGCGCATATAAAAGGGATTATCAAGCGAATTTGACAATCACATATGAATGATTTATAATTACATTACCAGTGGTAATACAGAGGGAGGCTCTATGAAAAAGGATATCACAAAAGAGCAAATTATTGAGACGGCTCTAGAGCTTATGCGAGATAAAAATGACCTCGTGAGCCTTAATCTGCGTGGAATCGCGCGTACGCTCGGCTGCACACACACGAATCTCTACAATTATTTCTCTTCATATAATGATTTGTTGCGGGAGACCTGCGTCGCTTTGCAGGAGATTTTTCTTGATATGCTGGCGAAACGGCTTGAAGACGCCTCTTCTCTTGAAGTGCGCCTGCGCTGCTTCTTTGAGGCCTTTGCCGATATATACCTTGATAATCCGGGTTGGTTTCGGCTGCTTTGGCAAGAAACTATCTGTGATGAGCGCCGTGACTTAAGGCTTCAAACAGCCCTGACGAACAAACGGCTGACGGCTCGAATTTCCGATATATGGCATGACCTCCACGAAGAAATCCAAAACGAAGAAAATGTGAAAAATGCTCTTCACATCACGCATTGCTATATTATCGGAGAAGTTTCAAATTTTCTCTCCGGCAGGGGCTGGCTTGAAAATGAAGCTGCACTCAGGGAACATATCGCGCATGGAGCCACGCGAATTTTCTCGCTTTGCCTTTCTGAGGAGGTGCGCGTTTGAGTTTTGAACTCCTTCCGTTCGCGTCCGGCATAATTCAGAAGCAGGCTGTGAATGAGATAATCAAGCTGAACAATTACACGGCGCATTACGGGCTGACCCTCACGCCACAGCAAGCCATAGAGCTCGCGGAGACTCGTACAATCGCGCTGCGCGATAACGGGCGCATAGAGTTCGGCGGCGGCGTGATTGATAGAATCATCAGAGAATTCAGCGATTCACCGTACCTTTCCTCACAGAATTATGCCGAGACACTTCACGATTTGATTGAAGCCTTTTACTACTATAAAAACGAAACGATGGATTTGATAAGCGACGAAGATATGATAAAATTCATGAAAATCTCGTTTGACGGAGTATGCCGGGGCTCGACTGATTTGCTCGCCGGAAAGGAACTGCATCGTCTAGCTGAAAACCTGAAACACCGGCGCCCCGCGGATTATTCGGAAGACGAGCAAAGCATTGAGGAGGATGAAGATGAGCAAGCTTGATAAAGCCCGGCTGATTGACAGCGAGTGTCTGAGCGGTGAGTTCTATTTTCAGTCTTTAATAGAGCAGGCATATGAGAATATGCTCCTCAGTGACGGCGATATTGAGCGGCTTCAATATGAGTGCCTGAATCTGCTCGCCGTTAAAAGCGAGCAATATAACGCCGGGGACAGCAGCTCGGTGCGGGTTGAGGTTGCTCAGAGCCTCATGGCCTCAATTCTGTTCACGCTCGGGCTGACGCTGAAAGCGTATCAGAACCCGGGCGACGCGGCAGAAGCCCTGCGAAACGGGAGCGTTCAAGCTCTTTATGAGAGAGGGCGAAAGCGTATAGACACCCTGCTTTCGGCGGCGAAGGTAATCCACAAAAGGCTGACGGACAGGCTTGTCGAAACGCCCAATGTGTTTTACCGCTCCACATTAGTTAACGCAGTCAACGGCTTTTTCAAGCTGTATAACGCTGATTTCGCCGCACAGGAGATACACATCACGGCGGACTATCCTCTGTATAACCCTGTGCCTAAGCTGGCGGGAATTGAGTTTATCTCCGCATATCTGAAAGCGGCATATAACGAAAATCAGTTTTTAGCGTGTTTCGCACGCGGGGATATTCACCACCTGCTTTGCGGTTATGCGGAGAACTATGCGGGCTTACTTATGAATATCTACGAACCCGTGCTGATCTCTGCTCTCGGCTGTGTTATCGCAAATGCAGATTCGCGGCACTTGGATTTGACCAAAGGCGTGCTCATTCATCTCAATGACATGTTTTTCTGCATGACGGATGGGGAAATCCTTGCGGCGCTTCAATCTGCGGCCGACGAGCTTAACCGGCTTTTCAGCTTTTCTCCCGAGCTTGCAGCATACATAAAACAGAGCCTGCCGCTTATCGCAAAGAACGTTCGCCTGACGCTGAAGCTCGGCTCGCTCGGGCGCGTTTTCATCACGCCTGTTTATCCTTGAATGCTCATAAAAGAAATGCACAACCGCGGATTTTCACGGCTATGCACTCCTTCGTTTGGTTACGCTTTACCTGTCACCGGCAGCCACACCTCATATTCCATGTTGACGGGGTCATCATTGAGGTAGACCTCAATATCCGGCCCGTTCTTCCATTCATAGCCTGACGAAGGCAGCCATTCAGCATAGATTTTCTCCATAAGCCCCTGTATCGAGTTCGGCTTGCCCGAGCCGGAGAAAACAGCCCATGTTCCGGCTTCAATCCTCTCTTCATACATGCCCTCCGGCACGGGCATATCCGTTGAGGCCGCTACGTAATAATAGCTCTGGCCGTCATCGCGGCAGAACGTCACGCCCAGAAGCCCCATTGGCTCTTTGCTTATCATCTGGGCAATCTGCGCCATCTTTCCGTTCCGGGCAAGCTCATTGTAAAACTTCGGAACACTGCTGAACGCCGCCTTTACGGCATCGTCGGTGATGGACAAATTATCCGTCTTTTTGTAATCCAACCCGATTTCCAGCGGCACACGCGCTCCAACGATTCTGAAAGCCTCTTTCTGTACAATCCGATAATCCATTTCCTCTACTCCTTTAATTGTTATTTGGAAGCTGATTCGTGGAAAGGCTTTCAGCGTGACATTCGGTTTTTGCGCCGCGGACGGCGCAATGCCGTGTATGGATTTGAACGCCCTGTTGAACGCCGTCGGAGATTCATAACCATAGCGGTGTGCCACGTCAATTACCTTCTCGCCGCTTTGGAGATTATACGCCGCCATCGTCAGGCGCCTGCGCCGCAGATACTCCGCGAGCGGCATTCCGGCAATGAACGAGAATATCCTGTAAAACTGATATTCCGACATACACGCCAGCTGCGCCGCGCTTTTCAGCGAAATCTCGCCGGAGATATTATCCTCTATGTAAGCGAGAGCGGCGTTCATGTGATTAAGCCATTCCATTTCCTCACCTCCCTGATACTCAGAATAGCGGATTTTTCGAGCTGTGTCCTCTCATTCTCTGCACTTAAAAGAGAGCTTTACTGTTGTTACTTTCAATATATGAGTTTGCCGTGTGTTTGTCAAGAAAGGCGCGGAGAATAAAGTAAGGCATATAGATTTCCGGCTCAAAATGTAGTATGGTATGGATAATAAGCGGCAATATGAAGGAGGCGGTTATTATGCTTGAGGCGTTGATGTGGGGAGTTTTGACTTCGGGTTCACTGTTAATCGGCGCGTTGATTGCGCTCAAATTTAAGTTTTCGCACAAGTTGATTGGCTTTGTGATGGCCTTCGGCGTGGGCGCACTGATGAGCTCCGTCAGCTTTGAGTTGGTTACAGAGGCTTTTTCGGAGTCTCAGGACATATTCATCGTGTGCATAGGTTTATTTGCCGGCGCGCTGACATATTTCGGCGGTGACCTCATGATTGACCGCTTCGGCGGGAGCAATCGCAAAAATATGCGCGGCGCGAATCAGGAGGAAAACATTGGGCTGCCGATTTTGCTCGGCACCGTTCTTGACGGAATCCCGGAGTCAATCGTCATTGGCCTTACGGTGGTAGGGGGCGGCGGGGTCAGCGTGGCTATGATAGTCGCCGTTTTCCTTTCAAATATCCCTGAGGGGCTGACGTCTTCGACCGGACTTCGGGCCAGCGGGTGGAAAAAACGCTCAATCATTGGCCTGTGGCTTGTTGTAATTGCGGTGTCTTCCTTATCATGCCTGGTGGGATATGTTGCGTTCGCGGATACTGCCGGTGCCACAAAAGCATTTATTCTATCCTTTGCCGGCGGCGCTATTTTGACTATGCTCGCTGACACGATGATTCCCGAGGCATACCGCGAAAGCGGCAAGCTAACCGGGCTTATCGTTGTGCTGGGCTTTTGTCTGGCTTTTGCGCTTACCACGCTTGAATAAAATGCTAAAGATAATCATTGACGCATTATGTATATCATGTTAAACTTTTAGCGTAGAATATAAGCTCAAGTAAAAATATTATTGGAGGTTTTTATGGATCAGAATAATCAGAACTATCAGCCGACTGAACCGTCAGCTCAGCCGCCTCAGTATCAGCCGCAGCAGCCTATGGGACAGCCGCCCTATCAGCCGCAGCCGCCGTATCCGCCGCAGCCGCCTTTCAATAACACCAATGGCGTATCAATTGCGGCTCTCGTTTGCGGCATCCTCGGAATCATCGGCTCTTGGATTCCTTTTGTGCAGTTTTTCACGTTCATTCTCTCGGTTCTCGGTGTAGTGCTCGGCATCAGAGGCCGCAAGATATCAGCGCCCGGCCAAACAGGCATGGCGACGGCGGGTCTCGTGCTCGGCATCATCGGCGTGGTTTTCGGTATTATCGGAATCATCTGCTCGGCTTGCACTTGTCTGGCAATCGGAGCATATGACGGTTGGGACGCTTTCAGTTATCTTTATTGATTTATCTAAAACGAAAATCCTTTTCGAATCTGCGTGAGAGTGTCCGCTTTCAGGCAGATTCGCTTTACTATCGGAGAGAGAAATGCTTCCTGATTTTGAATTGTTCGGGCGAACAATAAGCACATATCCCCTCGTCGCGGTTATCGGCGTTCTGCTGGCCGGCGTCTTCGCCTGCCGTGTGGCCAAGAAGCGCGGCTATGATGACAACACCATGATTATGTTTCTGCTCGTCGCGGGGATAGGCGCCATAATAGGCAGCCACCTCCTGTATGCCATGACGAACTCGGGATACATCTATCTGCTGTTTGAAAACGGCTTCAAAGGCGTGGATTCACTTGAAAAGGTCTGGCAGCTGCTCGTGCTGATATTCGGCGGCTCTGTCTTTTACGGCGGGCTGATAGGCGGAACCCTCGCGGGGATTATCTATGCGAAAAAGAAGAAGCTCAATTTGGGTGCGTATTCCGATATGGTTGCGCCGGCCGTGCCGCTTCTGCACACCTTTGGTAGAATCGGATGTTTCCTCGGCGGCTGCTGCTACGGGGTGGAAGCCGCCTTCGGCTTCACTTACACGCGCTCGCTGGTCGAGGCGGCAAACGGTGTGAGCCGGTTTCCTATTCAGCTCGTAGAGGCCGCATTCAACCTCGTGCTCTTCTTCATTCTTTGGGCGCTGCTTCGGAAAAATCTGCTGAAAGACCGCCTGTTTTTGCTCTATCTTCTGTTATATTCCGTCGGCAGGTTCATCTTGGAGTTCTGGCGCGGCGACGAATACCGCGGCTTCGTTTTCGGTGCGCTTTCAACATCGCAGTTCATCAGTATCTTGATTTTTGTAACGGCGGCGGTGCTGTTTATCTTGAAGAGCAGGACAAAGCCGGCAGATAATCAATAAGTAAAGCACCCGTCCATCACAAATTCTGTATGTGATGGGTTTCTATATGCCATAGAAACAGCGCAGAAGAAGTTCCATTCAGGAAAATCTCTTCTGCGCTATATTATGGCTTATTTTCTGCTTGCTATCATTTGCCCGGATCTTTATCGTCTTTCACAAGTTCTTTCAGCGATGCAGCCATGCCCGCCAAGCTTTGAATCTCTGACGGAATGATGAGCTTCGTGGCCTTGCCGTCTGCCGCCGCTGCAAAGGCATCTAAGCCCTTGAGCTTGATGATGGCCTCTGTGGGCTTGGATTCATTGAGGAGCTTAATGCCCTCCGCCTGCGCCTTTTGCACGGCGATTATGGCCTCGGCCTCACCCTGTGCCTCGCGGATTTTCGTCTCCCTGACGGCATCTGCCTTGAGAATTGCCGATTCCTTGTGACCCTCGGCGATGAGGATTGCGCTTCTCTTTTCGCCCTCGGCGTCAAGGATTCTTGCGCGGCGTTCGCGCTCCGCCTTCATCTGCTTCTCCATCGCGTCTTGAATCTCACGCGGCGGGATAATATTCTTCAATTCTACGCGGTTAACCTTGATGCCCCACGGGTCAGTCGCTTCGTCAAGAATGACGCGGATTTGCGTGTTAATAACATCTCTCGAGGTGAGTGTGTGGTCTAAGTCCATATCGCCTATGATGTTCCTCAGCGTTGTGGCAGAGAGGTTTTCAATCGCCGAAATCGGGTTCTCAACTCCGTAGGTATAGAGCTTCGGGTCTGTGATTTCAAAATAGACCACTGTGTCGATTTGAATTGTGACGTTATCCTTTGTGATAACCGGCTGCGGCGGGAAATCAATAACCTGCTCCTTAAGCGACACTATCTTGGAGATTCTGTCGAAGAAGGGCAGCTTGAAGTGCAGCCCGGCTTCCCATGTGCTGTGATATTCGCCGAGGCGCTCAATGACATATCTGTACGCCTGCGGCACGACCTTCAGGTTAGCTATCAAAACGATGATCAACACCGCCGCGACAGCAACTATTGCGATTAAGCCTGCTGAAATTTCCGGGAACTCGAAATTCATAATATAACCCTCCTGTTTTCTTGATGTTTCTGTGTTTTCTCGGTGTAAAAGCTTTTGCCTTTACACTTTCTCAACGATGAGCTTAACTCCTTCGATTCTCAGCACCTTGACCTGCGTGTTTTCGGGAATAGCCTCACCTTCGCTTCTCGCTGACCAAAGGCTCGTGCCGACCTTCACCTGCCCGGTGCCGGCCAAGGCGTCGATTCTTTCTACTACCGTTCCTGTTTCACCGATGTACCTGTCTGAATTGGTGCTCACCTTTTTGTTCTTAAGATACTTCTTGACAAGCGGGCGCGTACATATGACGAGAATCAGCGTCACGGCGGCTGCTATGATGATTTGCACGATTTCATTCGCGCCAAAGGCCTTCGCGATGAGCGCCGCGATTCCCCCCACTGCAAACCAAATGCAGACCATCTGTGTCGTCAGCGCTTCAACGACGACGGCCAGGATAATCACGCCGAGCCAAATCCAAAGCATAAAATCCACTTTCTTCCCTCCTTCTGTCAGAATTCTGATTTCTGACTATATTATATCATTTTTCTTGACTTTGTACATTGTTAAATGCTTAACGATTTCTTAATTCTTGCATTTTTCTCAAAGAAGTGCAATAATAATGTCAGCTAACCTGGACAAAAATCACTGGAGGTATTATCATGCGGAAATTCCTGAATGAATTCAAGAAATTCATCTCACGCGGCAGCGTTGTTGAGATGGCGGTAGGCATAATCATCGGCGCGGCATTCACGGCGATAGTCAATTCGCTTGTCAATGACATCATCATGCCGCTGATTTCCCTTATCACGGGCGGCTTTGATTTCACTAAGCTCGCCGTGGTGCTCGGCGAGGGCGAACACGCGGCAACACTCACCTATGGCGCTTTCATCGCGGCAATCATCAATTTTATTCTGATTGCGCTCGTGCTCTTCTTAATTGTCAAAGGTTTCAACCGCTTCCACGCCAATGCGCTTCCGGGCGTCTTTGATGAAGAGGCCGTGGCAACGAAGAAATGCCCCTACTGCCAAAGCGATATTCCGAAGGACGCCACAAGATGCCCGCACTGCACATCTATCCTTGACGGAAAAATCCTCACCGAGCTGCCTGAATGCGAAAAATAATTATTTGCGCTCTAAATTAAGAAGCCATTCCTTAACCTCAAGCCCGCCGCCATAGCCGACAAGGCTGCCGTCAGCGCCAATCACGCGGTGGCACGGAATTATCACCCATATGGGGTTGCTGTTATTTGCCATGCCTACGGCGCGGAAGGCCTTCGGGCTTCCTATTGCTTCGGCGATTTCCTTATACGAACGCGTCTCTCCGTAAGGGATTTCACACAGCGCATTCCACACTTTCATTTGAAAAGGCGTGCCGACGGGTTTTACAGGAATGCCGAAATCTTTCAGCCTGCCGCCAAAGTAGGCTGAAAGCTCTCTTTCGGCATGCGCCGCAAGCTCGGTTTTTGCTGCTTCGCCGCCGGGTTTCACCGCGCCTTGCCCTATATGCACCCTAATGAGCGCTTCGTCATCGAGCTCAAGCAACACCCGCCCGCAGGGTGAATCCATCTCCAGCTTGCATATTTCGCCTTTGATCGGCGTATTCAGAAATTCCATGATTCCCCTCGCTTGGTTTTGAAATAATTATATCACTTTGCTCTGTTTTGGCAATTCTTTTATGAAGGAAACCATATATGCAAAGAATCGTCCATTCAATCGAGCCGGTTTTTGATGAAAATTCGAAAAAACTGGTTTTAGGCACGCTTCCCTCGCCGAAATCCCGCGAGGAGGGCTTTTTCTACGCGCACCCGCAAAACCGCTTTTGGGGAGTGCTTTCTCGCATTCTCAACGAGCCGCTTCCGCAAACCAAGGCTGATAAGATTGCTCTGCTGCTCAAGCACGGCATAGCGCTTTGGGATGTGGTCGAAAGCTGTGAGATAAGCGGCGCGGCAGACAGCAGCATAAAAAACGCAAAGCCGAATGATTTCAGTAAAATCTGTGCTGTTGCCGACATAAAAGCGGTGTTCACCACGGGCAGGAAGGCGGAAATGCTTTATCGAAACCTTCTGCACGAAGACTCGATATATCTTCCCTCCACCAGTCCGGCAAACTGTGCGCTGCCTTTTGATAAGCTGTGCGAAAGGTATTCAATTATGCTCGAATATCTCAAATAATCCTATAATTACTAAAACACCTCACTTATGAACTTAAAAAGAGGTGTTTTTTTACGCTGCTATTATTGACATAGGCGCATGGAAATAGTAAAATGAATATGGAAATCGTTTTCATATTAGGAGATTGATATGGGAAATTACAGCACAAAGCAGCAAAAGCTCTTGCTCTCTTATCTTTCCTCGCTTGACGGCAGGCACGTCAGCGCCATGGACATAGCAACCAATTTCAGAGAGAGAGGCGAGAAAATCGGGATTACCACGATTTACCGTCATTTGGACAGGCTGATTACCGCCGGCAGGGTGAGGCGCTATATCACCGAGGCCGGAAAGCCCGCCTGTTTTTTGTATATTCCCGAGGACGGCTGCTTTGAGGATGAGCATTTCCATCTGAGATGCTCGTCCTGCGGAGAATTGATTCATCTTGAATGCTCTTACACCTCCGGGCTTGCAGAACATGTGCTTGAAGCGCATGGTTTTATGATTGAACCCACGCAAACCGTTTTTTACGGGAAATGCAAGAGTTGTATGGAGTAACCAGCGCAAAAAATTACAAAAACCGGCAAAGAAAGGAAAAACTATGAAAAAACTGATTGCAATCTTAATCGCACTGTGCCTCGTCACAGTACCTGCCTGCTCAACTTCTCCGTCCGGAAACCCCGACACCGGCGAGGACAAGGTGAGCGTCGTCACAACGAACTTCCCGCCGTATGATTTTACCCGGGAAATCGCCGGAGACAAGGCCGAGGTCACCATGCTTCTGCCGCCCGGTGCGGAGTCTCATTCATTTGAGCCGACGCCTCAGGATATAATCAAAATCGGAGACAGCGATATATTCATCTATACGGGCGGAGAATCTGATGTGTGGGTGGATGAGATTCTCGAGTCTCTTGACGGCAGCGACACGAAAATCATCAAGATGATGGATTCCGTTGATGTTGTCGAGGAGGAAATCGTTGAGGGCATGGAGGAAGACGGGCACGACCACGGGCATGAGGAAGAAGGGCATGAAGAAGATGCCCATTCAGACGAGCACGCGGACGAAAGCCATGCCGAGGAAGAACACACTGACGAGCATACTGACGACCATGCCGAAGAAGAAAGCCACATAGAGGATGAGCACTCAGATGAGCATGCGGAAGAAGAAAACCATGCAGAGGATGAACACGCTCATGAAGGGGTGGTGCTTGACGAGCACGTCTGGACATCGCCGAAGAACGCACAAAAAATCGTAGCGACTATATCCGAAACGCTTCAGAGCATCGACACCTCCAATGCCGACTTATATGCGGAGAATACAGCAAGGCTCACAGAGGAGCTTGCCGTTCTTGACAATGAGTTCAGAGAAATCGTGAATGGTGCTGTGAGGCATACATTTGTCTTCGGTGACCGCTTCCCTCTCAGATATTTTGCGGATGAATACGGTCTTGAGTATTTCGCCGCATTCCCGGGCTGCTCGACAGACACCGAGCCGAGCGCGCAGACAGTTGCGTTTTTGATTGACAAGATTAGAGATGAAAAAATCCCCGCTGTTTTCCATATTGAGTTCTCGAATGAAAAGATGGCGGAGACAATCGCGGATGAAACCGGCGTGAAAAACCTGCTTTTCCACTCAGCACACAATGTTTCAAAGGATGAGATGGACGCCGGTGAAGGCTATATTTCGCTCATGAGGGCGAACGAGGCACGTCTGAAGGAGGCTTTGAGCTGATGGCTCTTATTAGCTGTAAAAACGCCAGTTTTGATTACGATGGAAACACCGTAGTCAGCGAGCTGAATTTCGAGGTCGACACCGGTGATTATCTCTGCGTCGTCGGCGAGAATGGCTCGGGCAAAAGCACGCTTGTGAAGGGGCTTCTGCACTTGAAAAACCCGCAGAGCGGCGAGATAATCTACGGCGAGGGGTTGAAATCGACGGAGATTGGCTATTTGCCTCAGCAGACGGCGGCACAGAAGGATTTCCCCGCCAGCGCATACGAGGTGGTTATCTCGGGTTTGCTGGGCTCTAAGGACTTTTCGCCTTTTTTCTCCAAGGCGGATAAAGCCGCGGCAAAAAGCAATATGGAGCTTTTGAAGGTGACTGATTTGGCAAAAAAATGCTACCGCGAGCTTTCGGGTGGGCAGCAGCAGAGGGTTTTGCTGGCAAGGGCACTTTGCGCTACAGAGAAGCTATTGCTCCTCGATGAACCCGTCGCAGGGCTTGACCCAATCGCCACGAACGACCTCTATGCCGCGGTTGAGCAGATAAACAAGCAGGGTGTGACCGTGATTATGGTCTCTCATGACGTGAAAACCGCCGTGGAATATGCCAACAAGATTCTGCACCTCAACAATGAGCAGGCTTATTTCGGAAACACCGCCGGCTATGTTGAATCGGAGGTCGGCAAGGTTTTCCTCGGCACGGCGCCGCAGGCGAATGCGGCTTTGGGAGGTGCTGGCAATGTTTGACATTTTTGCCGAGATGCTCTCATATCCGTTTATCACACGTGCCTTGCTTGTAGGTGTTTTAGTTGCGCTGTGCGCCTCGTTGCTTGGTGTGAGCCTGGTTCTGAAGCGTTATTCCATGATAGGCGACGGGCTTTCGCATGTGGGCTTCGGCTCGCTGGCGCTTGCCACCGCGCTGAATTTCGCTCCGCTGGCCGTCAGCCTGCCCATAGTCGGGCTGGCAGCGTTCTTGCTACTGCGTTTGAGTGAAAACAGCAAAATAAAGGGCGATGCCGCCATCGCTATGATTTCCACATCGGCGCTCGCCGTGGGCGTGATAATCATCTCGATGAGCACCGGGCTGAACACCGATGTCTGTAACTACCTCTTCGGCAGTATTCTCGCGATGAGCGGTAACGATGTTCTTTTGAGCGTGATTCTCTCAATTGTCGTTATAATTCTGTTCGTCATCTTCTATAACAGGATTTTCGCCGTCACGTTTGACGAGACCTTTGCGCGCGCCACCGGCACAAACGCCGGGCTTTTCAATATGCTTATCGCGCTCCTTACAGCTGTCACAATTGTTCTCGGCATGAGGATGATGGGCGCGATGCTTATCTCGAGCCTCATCATCTTCCCCGCACTGACGGCGATGAGGGTGTGTAAATCCTTCAAAAACGTTATAATCTGCGCCACGATTGTTTCGGTTACGGCGTTTTGCATAGGCATGTTTTTCTCCTTCACGCTGGATATTCCGAGTGGGGCTTCCATAGTCGTCGTAAATGTGCTATACTTTATGGTGTTCACATTGGTTAGTAAGATTAAGAAGGCTTAGACTGGGAAGGCTTAAAATGAAAAAGATTATTTTTATCGCAATGGCTCTGATGATAACGGTTTTTTCCGCCTGCTCTGCCGCCGATGAAGCCATTGACGCCACCGGCGCATCGACTTCGCTTCACGCGCAGGATTTCGGCGAGGCGGTTGACGCGGACGAAACCTTGGTAATCACGGAGAAAATGTTTACCGAGCAAATCAACTTCATATACCTCAACCCCGATTTATACTTCGGCAGAGAAATTGAGTATGAGGGCATGTATTCTTACGCGGAGATGGGCGATGTTTCGCTGCACTATATCTATCGCTACGGCCCGGGCTGCTGCGCCTATGATTCCAACGTCGGCTTTGAGATAATCTGGGACGGCGAGCGCCCCGCCGAGAATGACTGGGTGCGCGTGAAGGGCACCGTCGGTTCGGTTATTCATGAGGGCCAGAACTATGTCGTCGTCGATGCCACAGAGATTGACGTATTAGATGAAAGAGGACAGGAAACTGTCACATAAATAAAAAAGAACCCTTTCGGGTTCTTTTTTATTCCTTCTTGCTGCTCATGATTTTGCTGAGTTCCTCCATGAAGCTGTTAATATCCTTAAACTGGCGGTAAACCGAGGCAAAGCGCACATAGGCGACCTCGTCTACCCCTTTTAACTTCTCCATGGCATATGTGCCGATGCGCTGTGAGGAAACCTCTCTGTCAAGCGAATTCTGAAGAAGCGTTTCGATTTCATCGACGATATTCTCGAGCTGGTCGATGGACACCGGGCGCTTTTCGCATGCGCGAAGCAAGCCGTTGAGAAGCTTGTTTCTGTCAAACGTTTCCCTTGATTTATCCTTCTTGATTACTACAATCGGGACGTTTTCAATTATTTCGTATGTGGTGAACCTTTTCGAGCACTTCAGGCACTCTCTCCTGCGCCTGATTCTCTCGCCCTCATCTGTCGGGCGGGAGTCAATCACCTTGCTCTCACCGAAACCGCAAAATGGACACTTCAATGCTTTACCCTCCGTTAAAGTAATTTCCTCATTTCCATATGTGCATACTACCCATAAGAATTAAAGTAATTATACAACATGTAGTATCAGAAATGCAAGCCCCCAGAAGGGCAATTGACAATTGACAATTGATAATTGATAATTGATAATGAAGGGCATTAAGGGCAATATATAATAAGCGTAGCGACGCGCAACGCGCAGAGTGGAAAACACCCGTCACTCGCTAACGCTCGTGCCACCCTCTTTATAAAAGAGGGTAAGTGCGTCAAAGAATAGAGTTGCTCAGTTATCTTTAGAATTGCTATTCCTTGAAAAAAAGCTTTGATTATTCTATAATGAGAACACTGCTTATACTTGAAAGGACAGACGAGATGGCACTTATCAGTGTTGAAAACGTAAAGAAAACCTTTGGTGATGAAATTATCATCATTGAGAATATAACCTTTGAGGTTCAGAAGAATGACAGAATCGGGCTTGTCGGCATCAACGGGAGCGGCAAGACCACGCTTTTTCGTGTCTTAACGGATGAATATGAGCCGGATGACGGCTTTGTGCATATTGTGCGGGGAACACAGCTGGGCTATATGGAGCAGCACGTTGTAAAGGATTTGCAGCACACCGCCTATGAAGAGGTGCTGACGGTCTTTCGCCCGCTGATGGAGATGGAGAAGGAGCTGGAGCATCTCGGCGATTTACTGTCTGTTTCGCTTCCCGAAAGCATGCAGAATGAGCTGATTGAGAAGCAGGTGGCTCTGAACGAGCGGTACGTCGACGAGGGCGGGCTGACATACAGAAACCGTGTTAGAAGCGCGCTCATGGGCTTGGGCTTCACAAAGGAGCAGATAGAAAGCAAGGTCGGAATTCTTTCAGGCGGGCAGAAGGCGAAGCTGCAGCTCGCGAAGATGCTGCTGTCAGGTGCGAATTTGCTGCTGCTTGATGAGCCGACAAACCACCTCGACATCTCCGCAGTGGAGTGGCTGGAGGAATTCCTGCTGAATTATCCCGGGGCGTATATCGTCGTCTCGCATGACAGATATTTCCTTGATAAGGTGACAAACCGGACATTTGAAATTGAGAACCATCATCTCACGGCATATAAGGGAAATTATACGAAATTCCTGCAATTAAAGGCGGCGCACAGGCTTGAATTGGAGCGGGATTATCAAAGCAAGACGCGTGAAATAAAGCGGATTGAGGGGATAATCGAGCAGCAGAGGCGATGGAATCAGGCGCGCAACTATGTTACAATTGCAAGCAAGCAGAAGCAGATTGACAGAATAATCGCAGATTTGGAAAAGCCGGAGCGAGACCCGGAAAAGATAAAGTTCCGCTTCAAGGCCAGCAGGCGCTCGGGTGATGAGGTGCTGCACGTGGAGGAGCTTGCGAAATCCTTTGGCGGCACCGAGATTTTCCGCGGTGCCAACCTCGACATAAAGCGCGGCGAAAAGGTGTTTCTTATCGGGCCGAACGGCTGCGGAAAAACCACACTTTTTAAGATTCTGCTGGAGCAGCTCGTTCCCGACGGCGGCTTTTTCCGCTACGGCGTGGGTGTTGACGCGGGCTATTATGAGCAGGCGCAAAGCGATTTGGATGACCGCAAGGACGTGATCGACGAAGTGTGGGATATGTATCCGCGCCTCAGCATGACGGAAATTCGCAGCGCGTTGGCGGTTTTTCTCTTCAAAGGCGAAGATGTGTTCAAGATGATCGGCGATTTAAGCGGCGGCGAACGTGCAAGGATTCTGCTTTTGAAGCTCATGCTGGGCAACACGAATTTCCTGTTGCTTGACGAACCCACAAACCACCTCGACATCGACTCGCGCGAGGCGCTTGAAAATACGCTGGGTGAGTATGACGGCACTCTCTTTGTGATTTCGCATGACCGCTATCTCATCAATAAGCTTGCCGATAAAATCTACTATCTCCACGAGAGTGGCACGAAAATGTATGAGGGCAATTACGACGCCTATCTTGAGGCAAGTGAAAAGGAAAGGCAAATTGCCGCGGGGCAAATTGTAGCGGCGCACGAAGATAAGGGAAATCCTTTCAGGAAAAAGAAAGAGCGCGACGCTGAGCTTCGGCGTTTGCGCGCTGCGCTGAGCAAAACAGAGGCGGAGAACGAGGCGGCCGAGGAGCACATAATGCGGCTTGAGATTGAGCTGAATGACCCCGAAAACGCCTCGGATTACTCTGCGATAATGAGCATTACGAACGAGCTGGAGGGCTTTCGTAAGAAATCCGACGAGCTCATGGAGGAATGGGCGCGGCTCTCGGCAAAGCTTGAGGAGTTGAATTTTATGGCAGCGGAGGGCAAGGATGAAGTATAAGATTGCCACTCTGGGCTGCAAGGTGAATCAATATGAAGGCAAAGTGATGGCGGATTCTCTTGAGGCTGCGGGGTTTCTTCCGGCCAAGGACAATGAGCAGGCCGACATCATCATCGTCAACTCCTGCACCGTGACGGCAGAAAGCGACAGAAAGGTGCGTCAGCTTTTGAGACGCATGAAAAAGGATAACACGGGCGCAATCAGCGTGCTGACGGGCTGTATGCCGCAGGCTTTCCCAGATGATGCCGATATTATCGACGCGGATATAATCCTCGGCACGAAGAACCGCGCGGAGATTGCAGGAAATATACGGAGCTTTCTTTCCTCACATCAGAGGATAATCAGCATTAAGCCGCACGAGAAATCAGACACTTTTGAGAAGATGGAAATCTCGGCTTTCAGTGAGCGAACCCGCGCCTTTTTGAAGATTCAGGACGGCTGCAACCGCTTTTGCTCATATTGTATTATCCCCTACGCGAGGGGGCGCTCTCGCTCAAAGCCGCTGAATGAGGTGGCAAACGAAGCTGAAAAGCTTGCGAATGCAGGTTATAAGGAGATTGTGCTGACCGGGATAAATCTGCCCGCCTATGGGCGGGATATAGGGGCCGTTCTCGCTGATTCGATTGAGGCGCTGGATAAAACCGATGGCATTGAGCGCATAAGGCTCGGCTCGCTTGAGCCTGAGAAGCTCGGTAATGATGAAATACAGCGGCTCGCAGGAATAAAAAAGCTCTGCCCGCAGTTTCATCTTTCGCTTCAAAGCGGCTGTGACGCCACCCTGCGACGCATGAACAGGCATTATACCTCCGCTGAATATCGCGAAATCGTGGGAGATTTAAGGAAGTATTTCCCCAACTGCGCCATCACAACAGACGTGATGGTCGGGTTCGCCGGGGAAACGGATGAGGAATTCGCAGAATCGTATGCTTTCGTGAGGGAAATCGGCTTTGCCAAGGCTCATGTTTTCATGTATTCCCGCAGGGCAGGCACATCGGCATATGATATGCCGGGGCAGCTCTCAAACAGAATGAAAGCCGAAAGAAGCAAAAAGATGCTTTCACTTTCGGCGGATATGCAGCGTGATTTTTTCAAAAAACAAATTGGGTTGACTGAAAACGTGTTGTTTGAGCAGAGAATCAGCGAAGGCATTTACGAGGGCTATACGCCGAACTACACGCCCGTGCGCGTTAAGGCTTATGAAGATATAAGAGGAAAAATCCTTCAGTCAAAGATTACCCTTGCGGGAGAAGATTTCTGTCAGGCGGAATTATCACTTAGTTAGGCTTCAGTTTTTATGGAGGAATATGCTATGAGAAGCACCCATCACCTATGCGGCATGTGATGAGTGCTTCTTTGCGGGCATGGAAAGCGCCCCTACGGAGCAACAATATTTTTTGACGCACTTACCCTCTTTTATAAAGAGGGTGGCACGAGCGTTAGCGAGTGACGGGTGTTTTCCACTATGCGCGTTGCGCGTCGCTACGCTTATTATATACTGCCCTTAACGGAGCGCCGAGGTCGTCGCTCCCTACACCATAATTGTCCTTTATGCCCTTCATTATCAATTATCAATTATCAATTATCAATTATCAATTGCCCTTGTCGGTTGCCCTAATCTCGGCCCTCTTTATCTTGCCGCTTATTGTCTTGGGCAAATCCTTGACATATTCGATTATGCGGGGGCGCGGTGGTCTTTTTGACGTGAGCCTGAAGCTCCTCCGTGAGCGCGTCACTCGGCTCATATCCTGCGGCGAGGATGACCGTGGCTTTAACCACCTGTCCTCTAATCGGGTCAGGCGCGCCTGTGACGGCGCATTCCACGACCGCCGGATGCTCAAGCATTGCGGATTCCACCTCAAACGGTCCGATTCTGTAGCCGGAGCACTTGATTACATCGTCGTTTCTGCCCACGAACCAATAATATCCGTCGCTGTCACGCCATGAGACATCGCCTGTGTCATAGCATTTGCCGAGGAGATTCGTTTTCGTGAGCTCGTCGTCGAGATAATATCCGACGAACAGCCCAACAGGGGGGTGATTTTTTACGTCCATGATGGCTATCGTGCCCTCTTCGCCGTCCTCGCAGGTGTTGCCGTCAGCGTCTATGAGCTGAATATCATACCCGGGGCTTGGCTTGCCCATAGAGCCAGGTACCGGCTCAATCCACGGGTATGTTGCCAGGAGCACCGGGCTTTCAGACTGCCCGAAGCCCTCGCGCAGCTTCAGTCCTGTCAGCTCGTACCACTTTTTATATACCTCCGGATTCAGCGGCTCTCCTGCGATTCCGCAGTTATGAATGCAGGATAAATCATATTTTGTCACGTCCTCCTGAAGCATAAAGCGGAACATCGTCGGCGGTGCGCAAAAAGTAGTGACCTTATACTTTGAGATTTTCTCAAGCAAGTTCTTGGCGACGAACTTGTCCATATCATAGGCAAAGATTACCGCCCCGCAAATCCACTGGCCGTAAATCTTTCCCCAGCCGAATTTTGCCCAGCCGGAATCTGAAACGCTCATATGGAGCTTATTCTCCTCCACCTGCTGCCAGTATTTCGCCGTGAGGATATGCCCCAGCGGATACGAAAAATTGTGTGCGACCATTTTAGGCATTCCCGTAGTGCCTGACGTGAAATAAACGAGCATGATGTCGTCAAGGGCAGTGGCTTCATTGCCTGTCGGGCGCGGGAAATCTTCAGAGAAGCCCGCAATTTCATCAGCGAGGCACTTCCAGCCCTCGCGCTTTTCGATTGTGATGCGATTTTTGAGAGACGGAACAGTATCCCACGCGGCCTCCATCTGTGAGATTACAAACTCATCATTGACGCAGACAACCGTGTGAATTTTAGCAGCATTCCCTCGATATTCGATGTCCTTCTTCGTCATTTGCAGCGTGCCGGGAATGAGTATTGCGCCTATTTTATGAAGCGCGACGGCGCAAATCCAGTACTCCCATCTGCGCCTGAGGACCAGCATAACGACATCGCCCTTTTTCACGCCGATGCTCAAAAAATAGTTGGCGGTTTTGTTAGAAAGGCGCATGATGTCCGCAAAAGTGAAAACTCCCTCTTCATTTTGCTCATTCACCCAGACGAGCGCTTTTTTATCGGGCTCAACCCGCGCCCATTCGTCAACGACATCGAAGCCGAAGTTAAAATTCTCCGGCACGTTCACTTTATAGTTTTCGTGGAAATCCTCGTAAGAATCGAATTCGATTCGAGGAAGGTATTTTTTAAGCAGATAATCAGCCATATTTACTCCAAAATTTTTTATTCGGCTATCACCGTAAGAAAGCGTGCCTTTTCTTCTCCCCCGCAGCGCTGACCATGCGGTTTTTGCGGGTTGAAGTATATGGAATCACCCGCTGTCAAGGTGAATTCCTTGTCGCCAATTGAGATTATGACAACGCCCTCCAGCACCATGTTGAACTCCTGCCCGGTGTGCGTAATCAGCTGCGCAGGCGTGCCGGACGGTTCGAGCGTGACGAGCAGCGGTTGCATGATTTTCCCGAAGTATTTGAATGCGAGATCTTCATAATGATACTCGGGATTGCGGTTGATTACCTTGCCGTGACCGCGCCTGACGATGTGGTAGCTGTCAAGCTTGGCGGGAACACCCGAGACAATTTCATTGAAATCCACGCCGAATTTGTTCGCGATTTCAAATATAACGCTTATCGGTATATCCTTGCCGTCTTCCTCGTAACTCTTGTAAACCAGCGGGCTCATATTGAGCTCGGCTGCAAGCTGCTCAACAGTATAGTCGCTGACCTCGCGAAGTTCACGAAGCCTCGCGGCGATTTCATTGACTACACTCGGCACTGCGTTTTTCTCGCACATAGGGAAACCTCCTGATGAATTTTCGATATTGAAATTCAGTATAACACTTTAGTGTGTGAAAGTCAATAAGTCAATTGTAAGTCAATTGATTTGAGCTTGCTTATTTCAATAATCCGTGCTATAATTCACTAATTTTACTTATTTGAGGTGGCTATGACAAAGTATAAATACCTGTTGATGGATTCCGACCTCACGCTGCTTGATTTCGATGCAGAGGCCGCTGTGGCGATTGAAAAGGCATATCGGCACATGGGCTTAGACGCGCAAAAGCCCTTCTCGACAGAGATGACAAGGCTTTATGAGCGCTGCAATAACCGCTGGTGGGCGAAGCTGGAGAATGACCCGCCGGAATGCACGAAGGACGAGCTGTTTATCGGGCGCTTCGTGGATTTTTTGAGCGAAGCGGGGATAATCGGCGACCCCGTGCTATTCAACAAGATATATTTCGATTATCTCGAGCAGGGCGGGCAGGCGCTGCCCGGCGCACTTGACGCGGTGAAGAATCTCGCGAAAAGCCATGAAATCTATATTGTCACGAACGGCTATAAGCAATCCGCGGCGCCAAGACTCATTCACGCGGGCTTCGGCGAATATATCAAGAAAGTGTTCGTGTCGGAGGACATCGGCTTCGCGAAGCCGCACAAGGGATACTTTGATTATGTCATGGGGCATATACAGGGCTTCGACAAGGCCTCTGCGATTGTCATCGGCGATTCACTTGTAAGCGATATGGCGGGCGCAAGTGCCGCGGGGCTTGATTCACTGTGGTTCAACCGGCTGGGCAAGGAAAACCCGAAGGCTGTTCCGTTCACATACGAAGCGCGCACATATGAGGAAATGCTGGATATACTTATGTGATAGCTTGCACGGAATATTATATGGAATCTTACGATACCATAAAGCTTTCTTTTCAAAACCTTACAAAGCCTTTGGCAAATGCTTAATAGATTGGTCTACATATTCCCTTTCACGGCACATTGTGTTAATCTGCTGAAAGAAGGGAGGTGAAACCATGAGTAAGCTTAAAAAAATCCTCGCGGGTGGGCTTGTTGTCGTTTCGCTGATGTCTCTGGCGGCTTGTCAAAGCAATGACGCGGATAAAGCCTCCGCACCTGTTTCCTTGGCGGTTTCGTCGGAACTTGAGTCGTCTGGGCTGGATTCTGCACAAACCAAAAACACTGACCGGGCGAAAACAGAAGAAGACAAGAAAGACCTCGTAGAAGGCGCGATGAAAAGCGGCCAAGCCAAACCCGGCGCCAAGATTGAGACAGGCGTCAATAAAGACGGCAACGCAACCTTTGGATACACGAACCCGGACGGTTCGGGCGGCGGGGGCGTCGCGCTTGACTGACGTTTCATTTTCAAATATGCCCTCCATTTTCATTTCGTTTCCTCGATTTGAAAAAGATATAAAAAGACCGCAGATTGATGAAAATCAGCCTGCGGTCTTCCTTTTGCCTCTTTATTATTTCGCCACTATGTTCACGAGCTTGCCGGAGACATAAATCTCTTTAATTATGCTTTTTCCCGCAAGCTCAGCGGCAACGCGCTCCTCTGCCTTTGCGGCGGCAAGAGCGGCCTCTTGCGTGATGTCGGCCGTCACATTCAGCCTTGCACGCACCTTACCGTTTATCTGCACGACTATTTCAATCGTGTTCTCCTTGATTTTGCTCTCGTCATACTCGGGCCAGCTCTGCTCGACCACCATGCCGGAATCGGGGTTGATTTCAGCCCAAACCTCCTCGCAAATGTGCGGCGCATATGGCGAAAGTAAAACTGTAAATAGCGAAAGCTCATCTTTTGTCACAGCGCCGGTATCGTAAATGTCATTGATGAGCGACATCAGCGCCGCGATTGCCGTATTGAACTTGAGGTTCTCAATATCCTCGCCAACCTTCTTTATCGTGCGGTGGAATGCGGCCTCAAGCGATGGGCGAATTCCTTTTTCATCGCTCAGAATACCCTGCAGTGCCCAGAATCTGTCGAGGAATCTGCGGCAGCCTTTAACGCCCGCGGGGTTCCACGGAGCCGCCTTTTCAAAGTCGCCGATGAACAT
>QMCD01000289.1_pt1 | contig 36053 bp, 35 predicted proteins | sample 1821841 | NCBI WGS metagenome assembly QMCD01 (sample SAMN01991225, study PRJNA193472) | Termite gut metagenome, whole genome shotgun sequencing project. | isolation source: worker | host: Macrotermes natalensis
CCACAGGGAAAATCCCGTTCTTCGCGCCGGCCTCAATCGCCATATTGGCGATTGTGAAGCGGGCATCCATTGAAAGCGCAGAGACGCCCTCGCCGCAAAATTCAAGCGATTTATACAGCGCACCGTCAACACCGATGAGCCCGATGAGATGAAGGATTACGTCTTTGCCGCCCACATATCTCTGCGGGCTGCCTGTTAGCTCAACCTTGATTGCAGATGGCACCTTGAACCACGCCTTGCCGGTAATCATCGCGGCGGCCATATCGGTAGAGCCCACGCCGGTTGAGAACGCACCGAGAGCACCGTAGGTGCAGGTGTGAGAATCCGCGCCGATTATGCAATTCCCCGGCCCGACGATACCCTTTTCAGGCAGCAGTGCATGCTCCACGCCGACCTCTCCGACGTCGTAGAAATGCTTAATGCTATATTTGCGTGCGAAGTCACGCGTCTGCTTGCAAAGCTCCGCCGCCTTAATATCTTTGTTCGGCGTGAAGTGGTCTAAAACGAGCGAAATCTTCTCCGCGTCAAAGACGGTGTTCGCGTTCGCCTTCTCAAACTCGTCTATTGCAACGGGAGACGTGATGTCGTTGCCCAGTACCATATCAAGCTTGCATTCGATAAGCTGCCCAGCCGATACGCTGTTTAATCCCGCGTGAGCGGCAAGAATTTTTTGCGTCATTGTCATCATAGGGTTTCCTCGCTTTTTGAATCGTATTTATCTCTCAGAAGCAGGTAAATTATACTGTCTTCAATGGCCTTCCACGACGCGGCGACGACGTCTTCAGACACGCCGACGGTGGTGAACGTGTTCTGTCCGTCAGACGATGTAATGAGCACACGCACGCGTGAGGCGGTGGCGTCTGTGGCGTCCAGCACACGCACCTTGTAATCAATCAGCTTCACCGTACTTAAAACGGGGTAGAAGACCTCGAGCCCTTTTCTGATTGCCGTGTCAAGCGCGTTGACCGGGCCGTTGCCTTCGGCGGCCATAAGCTCCTCCGCGCCGTTTACCTTCAGCTTGACGGTCGCGCCCGAAAGCGTGAAACCACCCGCGTATACAGTGTGGATATTGTAGTGAATCAGTTCAAAAAAGGATAAAAACGGCTTCATTTTGCGCCTGACGAGAAGCTCAAAGGAAGCATCTGCACCCTCAAATTGATACCCGCTTTGCTCCTGCGCTTTCACATGGGCCAGGATTTCATCAGCCTCCTTGGCCGATATGCTGATATCCGGGAAAATCGTTTTGATTTTCTCCAGAATAACCGCCTTGCCGCTTATCTCGCTTGCGGGAAACCATCGCGCATTCCCGACAAGCCGCGGCTGGATATGCTCAAAGGATTCGCTGGCCTTCAAGACGCCGTTGGCGTGCATTCCCGCCTTATGCGCGAACGCGTACTTGCCCACATAGGGCATGCTTGGGTCAAGGTCAATGTTTGATACGGCTGCAAGCTCTTCGGCCGTCTGGCGAAAAAGACGCAGCTTTTTATCCGGCACACAGCTCACGCCCAGCTTCAATTGCAAATTCGGGATTATCGCAGAGAGGTTGGCATTGCCGCACCTCTCGCCGAAGCCGATGAACGTGCCTTGAATATGCGCCGCACCCGCAAGCGCGGCCTCAATGCTGTTTGCGACGGCAACCCCGCCGTCATTATGGAAATGAACGCCGACCGGCAGATTTATCTCGCACTTCACGCGCGCAAGGATTTCGCTGACCTCGTCAGGAAAAGCCCCGCCGTTGGTGTCGCAGAGACAGATGATGTCCGCGCCGCCGTCCGCCGCAGCCTTGAGCGTCTCAATAGCATAGGCGCTGTCGTCCTTGAAGCCGTCAAAGAAATGCTCGGCGTCGTAGATGAGCTCTTTCCCGCTGGATTTTATAAACTCGCAGCTCTCTTTTATCATCGCGAGGTTTTCTGCCGCAGTGGTTTCAAGCACCTGCTCAACATGAAAGCGCGAGCTTTTCCCGAAGATTGTGCAGACAGGCGTATTCGCCTCAATAAGCGCCGAAAGTGAAGCATCCTCTTCAGCTTTAATCCCCTTTCGCCTTGTGCTTCCGAAAGCACATAGCTTTGAATTCTTAAGCTCGAGCGCTTCGGCTCGCTTGAAAAACTCAAGTTCCTTGGGGTTTGACGCAGGATTCCCCGCCTCGATATATGCTATGCCGAGGTTATCAAGCAGCGCAAGAATTTGAAGCCTATCATCAATTGAAAATGATATGCCTATGCCCTGCGCGCCGTCACGCAGGGTTGAATCCAGAATTGATACCGCTTTACTGTTCATCATGCTTTCCTTATTTTAATCATGAATCGTCTCATACGGCCAGTCAACAATGCCGCCGAAATCATATACTGACGTGTAGCCCATATCTACAAGCTCATTCGCCGCCAAAGCAGACCTGCGACCGGTTCGGCAGTAAACAAGAATGCGTGCGCCTTTATCAGTAAGCAATTGCGGGGCTTTTTCTGTGATTTCATTATCGGGAATCAGTATAGCGCCCTCAATTCGCCTTTCAGAGAACTCTGCTTCTGTACGCACATCAAGAAGAATAAAATCTTCGCCGTCTTCCATCATCTTTTTAGCTTCTTCCGCATTGATTTTCACGTATCCACCTTCCGCTGATTGGTTGTTTTGATTATTGCACCCCGCAAATACTGCCAACATAATTGCAAGGCATAAAAAGACTATCCTTTTCATTTTTCTTCCTGTCTTGGGGGCTTCTCACCCATGAGAAGTCTTCCGTAGAGGCTCTCGCAGGCTTCAAAGTACTTTTTCACATCTGCATCATCTTTAACGCCCGAATTCTCAATGCTTCGGCGCGAAACGCTGAAGCCGGAGAAAATCCCTCTCACTTCCTCGGAGGAAATCTCGCCGTCGGCTATTGCGGACGGGGTATAATCCCTGAACGCCGCGAAGCTGTCGAACGGGATTACGGCGTTTTCGAAGTCTGTGGCTTCACTCGGCATCGTCTCACCGGAATTATACCGCCAGATACCCGCAGTCTCCATATTATTCACGAAGTTGAAGCTCTCTTCGTCATGGATGAAAATCATGCTGTCGGCCGTTGTGAAATCCGCGGTGAGGCGAATAATCGACGCCTGAAGCGCGGGGCTGTCCTGCCCTGTGGCATCCCCCGAGCCGAGATTATACGCGCTGACATACGCGACCACCTGACCGTCGCCGTTTAAGTCTTCGCCGTAGTCTGATATGTATCTGCCGAGATTATCAATTGAGGATGTGGGAAAAGGGTACTTCGTCAGCAATGCCACGTGATAATCCGGCTTCACGTTTGTAGCCACACTGTAAATCGTGAAGCCAATGACTGCAAGCAAAAGCAGGCCCAGGAAAACGTAGCGGCGGTTATAATCCCACCAGTCTTTGCGCTTTGACGCCGGCGTTTCGGGCGCTGCCTCACCGTGGATTTTATCCTCCTCGGCATTTAGCAAATATCTCTCTCTGGCCATTATTCCTCCCCCGCAACCGGCTTCATCGTCGGGAAGAGAATTACGTCTCTTATAGACGGCGAATCGGTGAGCAGCATGACGAGTCTGTCAATGCCTATTCCCAGACCTCCTGTCGGAGGCAGCCCGTATTCAAGCGCCGTGATATAGTCTTCGTCCACATCACCCGCTTCATCGTCGCCTTGAGCTTTAAGCGCCGCCTGCGCCTCAAAGCGCGCGCGCTGGTCAATGGGGTCATTGAGCTCGCTGAAGGCGTTGCCGTACTCGCGCGCCGTGATGAACAGCTCGAAGCGCTCGGTATATTCCGGGTTAAGCGGGTCTTTCTTCGCCAGCGGGGAAATATCCACGGGGTGGCCCGTGAGGAACGTCGGCTGGATAAGCTTCTTCTCGCAGTATCCCTCAAAGAACAGGTTCAAAATATCGCCCTTCTTATGGCGCTGCTCATACTCAATATGATGCTCGTCGGCAAGCTTTCTTGCTTCTTCAAGCGTGTTGATTTCATTGAAATCAACATTTGCGTATTTCTTGACAGCATCCAGCATTGAAATCCTCTCAAACGGCTTGCCGAGGTCAATTTCCACGCCGCCGTACATGACCTTATCAGAGCCCGTCACCTTGACGGCGACGGTGCGGACCAGCTCTTCAGTCAAATCCATCATGCCGTTGATGTCGGTGTAGGCCTGATACAGCTCAAGCATAGTGAATTCGGGGTTGTGGCGCGTGCTCATGCCCTCATTGCGAAAAACCCGCTCCATTTCATAGACCTTATCAAAGCCGCCGACAATCAGCCTTTTTAGATGCAGCTCAAGCGCGATGCGCAGATATAAATCAATGTCAAGCGCGTTGTGGTGGGTCGTGAACGGTCTTGCAGTTGCGCCGCCCGCCTGCGTGTGCAGTACAGGCGTTTCAACGGAGATGAAGCCCCTGCCCTCGAGAAACTCGCGTATGGCGGAGATTATCTGTGAGCGCTTCAGAAAAGTGTCTTTGACCTCGGGGTTCATTATGAGGTCAAGGTATCTTTGGCGGTAGCGCGCATCGGTATCACGCAAGCCGTGATATTTTTCGGGGAGCGGCCTCAAAGACTTCGAGAGAATTTTCATGCTCTCAGCCTTGATGGAAATCTCCCCCCTGCGCGTGCGGAAGGCCTCGCCGGTAACGCCGACGATGTCGCCGATGTCAAGCGTTTCCGCGAGCATTTTGTAGTTCGCCTCGCCGATTACGTCTATCTTGACATACAGCTGAATTTTCCCTGTGGCATCGCGCAAATCCATAAACGCGGCCTTGCCCATATCTCGCCTGCTCATTATTCTGCCCGCCACGGAAACAGTTTTGCCCTCATAGCCGCTTTCAAAGCCGTCAATTATCTCCTGCGCCTTATCCTTAACGTCAAATGTGGTGATGAGGAAAGGGTCATCTCCGTTTTCGCGGAGCTTTTGGAGCTTATCGCGCCTGATTTGCAGAAGCTCGTTTATATCCTGCTCTACTTCGGGCAGATTGTTGTTTTCTGTCATAATATCTCCTTCACGCTTTATTCTTGCTTAAGGCAATTTATTCCTCAGTTCATTATACAAAAAAGGAGCGCACCTAAGCTGCTCCTTTTATTAGCCGAATCATGAAATGACGGTGATTTTATACTTCGCCGTGCCGGCGGGCGTTTCAATCTTGACATTCTGACCCTTTTTCTTGTCAAGCAATTCCCTGCCCACAACGGATTCGTCTGAAATCTTGCCATTTCGCGGGTCCGCCTCATTGGAGCCGACTATCCTGAATTTTCGTTTAGATTTAGCCCCGTCAGGCCCGGTGATGGAGACCTCAACAGTTGAACCGATATGCACCTTTTCACTCGAAAGCTCGCTCTCGTCGATAAGCACGGCGGCCTTAAGAATGGCCTCGAGGTCGGCGATGCGCGCCTCCATGATAGCTTGGTCATTCTTGGCTTCGTCATATTCGCTGTTCTCCGAGAGGTCGCCGAAGGAAAGGGCAACCTTAATCTTCTCCGCGATTTCCTTGCGTCTAACCGTCTTGAGATGCTCAAGCTCCTCTTCAAGTGCCTTTAATCCCTCTTCAGTTATGTATTGCTGTTTTACTTCTGCCATTTTATTACACGTCCTTCTGTGCGCGGGTTTTATCATTCGTCCGCAATTATTCCTACATTATAAGTACATTGACCCTCGATGTCAATAAGTATATGAATATGGCTTTCTATGCGACGGCATTTTCGCCCTCTTTCTTGAGGTATCTGCCCATTGTTATCAAACTGCCGAGTACGCCGAACAGGATTCCCGCGCCGATGTATCCGAGGATGAGCCAGAGGAGAAGCCCGTTGATGTCCACCGTGGAAAGGAAAGGCACAAGGCTTGAAAGCATTTCAAGCAGCTTCTGATAGGCGAAATAGAGGATTGTAACGGATATGAGCCCCGCGAGTATACCGATTATCATGCCCTCCACGACAAACGGGATTCTCACGAAGCCGTTCGTGGCGCCGACGGATTTCATTATGCTTATCTCTGTTCTTCTGGCGAACATCGTTACGCGGATAGTGTTCGCTATGATGAAGAGCGATACCAGCCCCAGCACCGCCACCATGACTATGCTGGCGTAGCGCACAACCTGGTCGAGGTTGCTCAAGCGGTTCGCGATGTCGCTGTAATCGGTCAGCTCAGCATAGCCGGGAATGGCTTTAATCTGCTCAACCGTATCGGCATACTGCGAGAGGTCGTCCATCGTGACGATATAAGCGTCAGGCAGGAAGTTGTCGTCTCCCGAAAGCCCGGCGAGAAGACCGCCGTCTTCCTCAAGCATATCTATAACCTGCTCCATGCCCTCTTCCTTTGACTGGAACGTGATTTCCTTGAGATTATCTATCTTTCTGAGCTCTTCGCCGAACCTGATTGACGAAAGGCGAGGCAGGCTCTCTGAAAGATAAACCGTGATATTGTTGTTGCCCTCGATTGAGCGCATCATCGTTGAGAGATTCAGCGAGAGAAGCCCTGCGATTCCCGTGAGGAGCAGACATGAGACAAGCACGGCGATTGACGCAAGGCTCATCATGCGGTTTTTCCAGAGGCTTTTGAAGCCCTCTTTGACGAGATAACCCAAACTATTCATCGTCGGTCACCTCCTCTTCCGGCATAACCCGCGGTATTTCAGACGTATCGCCCATCAGCACCTGTCTGGCAATGCCCTCGGCCGCCGTTGCGTTGTAATCCTCTTCGTCATCAAAATCATCGTCGAAGTCATCAAAATCATCGTAATCGTCTTCGGAGTCTTCGCCGTGGTCATATTCGTCATAGTCGGCGAAATGCTGTGCCTTTTGAAGCTCAGCCTCGTCATAGACAAGCTCGCCGGTGTTTTCAGCGGTTTCTTCATATTCGCCGTCTTCAGTGATGTCGCGCTCTGCGGCCCTGCCGGCATATCTCTCCGCGGCCTGCCTTTCGGCTGTGTCCGCCACGATTTCACCGCTGTGGATTTGAATGATTCTCTTGTGGAAATGCTTAACGAGCGAATGCTCGTGCGTCACCATCAGCACGGTGGTACCGCGACGGTTGATTTCACTGAGCAAATCGACTATTTCAAACGAGAGCGCGGGATCGATATTTCCCGTGGGCTCATCGGCGATAATCATTGAAGGGTTATTGACGAGCGCGCGCGCAAGGCCAACTCTCTGGCGCTCGCCGCCCGAAAGCTCATTAGGATAATGCCTTGCCTTATGCTGAAGCCCGACGAGGCCGAGAATATACGGCACGCGCTTTTTGATGGATTTCACCGTCGCGCCGACAACGCGCATGGCAAAGGCCACGTTATCATAGACAGTCATGTGGTCAATGAGGCGGAAATCCTGAAAAACGATGCCCATTTTTCTGCGAACGAACGGAATCTTGCGCTTTCTGATGCGCGAGACGTTTTGCCCGTCGATTACTATTTGCCCCTCGTTCGGGTGTTCCTCGCACATGATAAGCTTCAAAAATGTGCTTTTGCCCGCGCCGGACGAACCGACAATGAAAACGAACTCCCCTTTATCAACGTTGAGGTTGATATTGTGGAGCGCTTCGGTGCCGTTGTTATAAATCTTTGATACGCCGCGAAACTCGATTATACCCATTAAGCCGTTGCCTCCCCTAAACGCGGAAATACAGTAAATAGTGAATTTTTCTTCGCCTTCAACTATTCACTATTTACCGCCTATTATAAAACATACTATATATTTTCGAGGTATCTCTTGACCATCAGCGCCACCTTGAAGACGATAGCGTCTTCAAACTCGCGCAAATCAAGGCCGGTGATTTTCTTGATTTTCTCAAGCCTGTAAACAAGCGTGTTTCTGTGGACGAAGAGCTTTCTGGAGGTCTCTGAGACGTTGAGGTTATTCTCAAAGAAGCGCTGAATTGTGAAAAGCGTCTCGCGGTCGAGAGAATCAATCGAGCCTTTTTTGAAGACCTCGCGCAGGAACATCTCGCAGACGGTCGTGGGAAGCTGATAGATGAGGCGCGCAATGCCGAGATTGTTATAGTTGACGACGGCTTTTTCGGTATCAAAGACGTTGCCTACCTCTAGAGCCACCTGTGCCTCCTTAAACGATCGCGCCAATTCCTTGACGCTGGAGACAACCGTGCCGATGCCCACCACACTGTGGGTGTAGAATTCGCTTGAAAGGGTATCCACTATTGAGCTGGCAAGCTTGTTGATGTCTTTTTCGTCTATGCTGGCCTTAATCTCCTTGACGAGAGCAATATCCGTCTCATTTATGTTCACGATGAAGTCTTTGTTCTTGTCGGGAAAGAGATTTTGAAGCACATCATAGGCCGAAATGTCGTTCCTGTCCGTGATTTTAATCAGCATGCAGACGCGGCTGACATCAGAGTCAAAGTGGAGCTCATGGCTTTTGAGGTAGATGTCGCCGGGCAGGATATTATCGAGAATAACATTTTTGATGAAGTTGCCTCTGTCATATTTTTCATCGTAATACTGCTTCACGCTGTTGAGTGAGACGGCAAGAATTTTCGCATACTTCTGCGCCTCGGGGTCCACTCCCGCCACAAAGACGGCATATTCGTTCTTGGGCTTGCCGCCGAAAGCCTTATAGGTGAAGTCGTCCACCTGGAAAATATCGGGCACGAGAAAATCCTCGGCACCGACGTTTTCAATGACCTCCCCAACTCTCGCAAGCTCACTGCTCGCAATGATTACGGAGGAATCGTCAACGACGCCGATTTGGCGGTCGATTGTCTCTCTCATCTGATGAATGATGCCCTGAAAAAGTTTGTTTGACATCTTTGTCGCCTTCCCTCAATATATAATAAATTTTTATCAACCGGCATATCAAGTACATATTCCAGTATATTCTACTACATTTTGCGGATTTAATCAAGTTTTTGCGTGAAAAAGAATTTGAGAGCAATACCTTTCCTTTATACGGCGGTTAGTGTGAGAAATCTATAACTCCGGCTGTTTCTAGCTCTGAAAGCCACTCCATCACCTCATCCGTCATTCCCTCAACCTCCCGTAAATCCTCAAGGCCTTGAAAATAACCGTGCTCGCCCCTGTGCTTGACGATGCTTTCAGCTAAATCCATGTCGCCGATAAACGGCTTCAGCATTTCGGGCGGCGCGGAGTTAAAATTGATATTTACTGGTTCATTTGCATATATCGGCAGCTGACTCTCCATGTAAAAATCAGCGTAGCTTCTGTCATAATTCAGGTTCGTAAGCATGCCTTTTTCATCTACGCGCAGGCTGCCGCCTATTTCATGAACAAGCTCTTCCTTGCGGTGATTGACGGCATCAACCGTGAGCTTGAAGAAATAGCAGCGCTCATACTCAACTTCCTGTTCCCTCGGCTCAAGCTCAAGCAAGCGCAGTGACATGGCATAGTCCGAGGAATTTACCATGTTTTTCATGATGAAATCTTCAAAATATTCGGGCGAAACATACGGGCTGAAGATATCAAAAAGCGGCTGCTGGGCGGTGAGGTATTCCTTCGGGGTGGGGGGCTCGGTCGGCGGGGCGTCGCCTATATACGTAGCTACTTCAAGCATGGCGTCTCTCGCCGCGACAAGCTCTTCATTGGGAAACTTGTAAAGTATCGTGAATAATTCGGTGAGTTTTTCCGTGCCTGGAGCGCGCGAATCGCACGCGCTGAGAAGCGCGCACATGAGGATTATCAGCACGGCGGAAATCAGCTTTTTCATTGCACTGCCCCCAATACATATTTCACTGTAATTCTATCTCTTTTCCCGCGGCTCGTCAAGCTTATCAAAAAGAAAAGAGACCTCAATTGAGGTCTCTTATGTGCGGATTATCAGTTAAGAATCGCAACTTCTGTTTCTTTATCGAAGAGGTGCGTTTTTGCGAGGTCAAACGCGATATCGACATTATCGCCGGATCTCGCCTTTGATTTCGGGTCAACCCTTGCGGTGATGTCATTGCCCTCGCAGTTGATATAGAGGTAAATCTCTGCGCCCATGAGCTCTGTTACCGCAACCTCAGCCGTGGCCATCTTGCCGCCGACCTTCTCGAGGAAATCGGCTTCGTCATGAACATCTTCCGGGCGGATGCCGAACACAACCTCTTTTCCGACGTAATCGGCGATAGATGTGTTTGCCGTCTTATCCGCCGGGAGCTTCAGCTTCACGGCACCGAATGTGAGCGTGTATGCATCGCCGTCTTTGCCGACGGTGGCGTCGATGAAGTTCATCTGCGGCGAACCCATGAAGCCCGCGACGAACTCGTTGCACGGGAAATCGTAGAGGTTCTGAGGGGTGTCAACCTGCTGAATGAAGCCGTCTTTCATCACGACGATTCTGTCGCCCATCGTCATAGCCTCTGTCTGGTCATGCGTGACATAAATGAACGTCGTACCGAGCCTTTTGTGAATCATCGCTATCTCTGTCCTCATCTGTGCGCGCAGCTTGGCGTCGAGGTTTGAAAGGGGTTCGTCAAGCAGGAATACCTTGGGGTCACGCACTATTGCGCGGCCGAGAGCAACACGCTGACGCTGTCCGCCTGAAAGCGCCTTCGGTCTTCTGTCAAGAAGGTGAGCGATGTCAAGGATTCTGGCCGCTTCTTCGACGCGGCGCTTGATTTCATCCTTAGGCATCTTTCTGAGCTTCAAGCCGAATGCCATGTTGTCGAACACGGTCATGTGCGGATAGAGCGCGTAGTTCTGGAAAACCATCGCGATGTCTCTGTCTTTCGGGGCAACGTCATTTGCGAGCGTATCGCCTATGTAGAGCTCGCCCTTTGTGATTTCCTCAAGACCGGCAATCATTCTCAGCGTTGTGGATTTTCCGCAGCCAGAGGGGCCGACAAGAATGACAAACTCTTTGTCTTCAATTACCAGATTGAAATCCGAAACAGCCGTAACACCGCCTTGATACACCTTATATATCTCTTTCAGTGTAACACTTGCCATGAAACTTCCTCCAATTTTTTGACGATTCAAAATAACCGCCTTAATATCTGTTCCAAGTATAGCAGATACTCACGGGTGATTATATTATTCAATTGACCAAAGTTTAACAAAACTGCTTGTTCAAAACCTATAAATGACAAACTACTTAAAAATTTTTGGTATAAATTGCACTTGTGGAAACCTTACAAAAGAGTTGACAATTCTTTGGATGTGAGATATTTTGACTCGCCCTGCGCGAGATTTTCATCAAGCTTCAGCCCGCCGATTGCCGCGCGCTTCAATGCCAGAACCCTATTCCCGCGCGCCTCAAACATGCGCTTAACCTGATGGAATTTGCCCTCGCGAATCATCACGACGGCCATATATCCCGAGGGAGATTTCGAAGCGTCTCCAGCACTAAGCTTTGCGGGGGCATATTCCTCCCCGCCAAAGCTTATTCCCGCTTCAAAGGCCTTTATGTCTTCATCCGTAACAGGCTTTTCAAGTGCAGCCTCATATATCTTATAGATATGGCTCTTGGGCGAAAGCATTCGGTGTGCGAAAGCGCCGTCGTCTGTGATAATCAGCAGACCGGTGGTGTCTTTATCGAGGCGGCCGGCAGGAAAAAGATTTTTGCGCAGCATATCAGGCGGGAGAATATCGAGGACGGTTGCGTCGCGGTTATCCTCTGTCGCGCTGACAACTCCTGCGGGCTTGTTCATCATGATATAGACATGCTCTCTGTATTCCACTGCTTCGCCATTGACGGTGACGGTGCAGGCGGCTGTATCAATTTTCATGTCGGCCTTGACTGCGACTTCGCCATTCACCGTGACAAGCCCAGCTTTGATGAGCTTCGCGACCTCTTTCCTGCTGCCGAGATTTTCAGAGGCCAACAATTTATCAAGCCTTATGCTTTTCATAGCTCACTCTCCTTAACCTCGTGAAAATCGGGCGTTATTTCTTCGCCGGAGCAGAGGCTTACTATATATGGCTCTCCGCCGAGTTCAAGGATTGACTGCGATACATATATCGGCATCTCGGTTTTCCCGACATAAACCGGCTTGCCGTCATTATAGGTGAACTCCGCGTTGAGCGTGCCGAACGCCAGCCCCATGCCCGTGTATTTCATATAGCTCTCTTTAAGCGTCCAAAGCTTTAGGAACGTGAAGTCCGGGTTTGACGAAGCAGAGATGTGGCGCTGCTCTGCTTCGGTGCAGGCGCGGAAAATACGCGGATTCAAAACGCGGCGCGTTTCGGCGTCAATGCCGACCTCCGTTTTCTCCACCGCACAGCAAATCAGACCCTTGCAATTGGTGATGTTAAAATGTATGCCTGAATCCTTGAGATAAGGCTTGCCGTGCTCACCGAAGCACATAGTGAAATCAGCTGAATTCAAGCCCGTTTCATGTCTGACTGCGAACTCAAGCAGCCTTTTTGAGAGATTGCGCTGAATTCTCGCGTCCTCCGCCTTTGTGCCGGCGGCTGAGTAATTGATGAAATAAATCATTTTCATTCCTTTTGATTATTTGTATTGCTTCTAATTATCAATTATCCTTTGGTAATTGTCAATTACCCTTTTACGTGCTAAAATGTTAAAGCAAGTTATTAACCATATTGGAGTTATGATGAAGATAATTGATTTTCACGCGCATGTTTATCCTGAAGAAATCGCCGAAAAGGCTGTGGAGAACGTGGGCAGGTTCTATAATATGCAAATGCACGGCGGCGGCACAGTGCCAAGGCTGCTGCAGGAAATGAGCGATGCGGGGATAGCGCACACAGTGATTCACTCCCCTGCGCTGACTGCGGCAAACGTGTCGACAATAAACACCTTCATAGCCTCGCAGGTTGAGAAATACCCGCAGCTTTCGGGCTTTGGCACGCTGCACGCGGACATGGAAGATCCTGTGGAGGAGATTGATCGAATCACCGGGCTTAGGCTTCTCGGAATAAAACTGCACCCGGATTCCCAGCGCTTTAACATGGATGACGAGCGCATGATGAAGCTCTATCCAATCCTTGCCGAGCGGAAGCTTCCCGTGCTCTTTCACTGCGGCGATTACCGCTATGATTACTCTCATCCGCGCAGGCTTGTGCATGTGCTCGAAAGCTTCCCGAAGCTAACGGTCATAGGGGCGCACTTCGGAGGGTGGTCGATACCCGATTTGGCGCTGGAGTATCTGCGGGATAAAAAGTGCTACCTTGATATTTCAAGCTCGCTGGCATTTATAGGCAGCGTACGAGCAAAGGAGCTGATAAGAATCTATGGGGCGGAAAGGCTTTTATTCGGCTCTGATTTTCCGATGTGGATGCCCAAAGATGAGCTTCGCCGCTTCTGTGATATAGGCCTGACCGAACACGAAAACGAAGTGATTTTGCACGAGAACGCAGAGAGACTTTTAGGCATTTGAAAGGGGAAATTATGAGAATTAACAGCAAGATTTCAGAGCTGATTGGACGCACACCTTTACTGGAGCTGCACGGGATTGAGGCGGAATTCGCTCTCAAGGCGAGGATAATCGCGAAGCTTGAGTATTTCAACCCCGCAGGAAGCGTGAAGGACAGAATCGCACTGAATATGATTGATTCAGCTGAGGAAGCGGGATTTTTGAAGAAGGGCTCGGTTATTATTGAGCCGACGAGCGGCAACACGGGAATAGGCCTGGCGGCAATCGCAGCCTCGCGCGGATACAGGATTATCCTCACGATGCCCGAGACCATGAGTGAGGAACGGCGCGCGCTTCTGAAGGCTTACGGTGCGGAGCTGATTCTGACGGACGGCGGAGCCGGCATGCGCGGAGCGATTGCGAAAGCCGCCGAGCTTGCGGCAACGATTGAAAACAGCTTCATTCCGAGCCAGTTTGAGAACCCCGCAAATCCTGCCGCGCATTATAAGACTACGGGGCCGGAGATATGGGAGGATACAGACGGCAGGGTTGATATTTTCATTGCGGGCGTGGGAACCGGTGGGACAATCAGCGGCACGGGTAAATATCTCAGGGAGATGAATCCGGCTGTGATGATTGCGGCGGTTGAGCCGAAAAGCTCCCCTGTTCTGGAGGGCGGTCGGCCCGGCGCACACAAGCTTCAAGGAATCGGCGCGGGCTTCGTACCTGATACGCTGGACACAAGCATATATGACGAGGTTATACCCGTTTCAAATGAAGACGCTTTCGCTATGGGCAAGCTGATAGCGCGGCGAGAGGGCTTTCTCGTCGGGATTTCCTCCGGCGCGGCGGTTTTTGCGGCGGCGGAACTTGCAAAAAGAGCCGAAAATGAAGGCAAGGCAATAGTTGTATTATTGCCCGATACGGGAGAGAGGTATCTTTCGGCCGGAATGTTTGATTGAAATCTGGCGCTTTCATCTTGACAATTATGTGCGATTTGTGAATGCTGTAAGTTACATATATAAAGCACAGATAACGCTTTTCTTAACACTCAAAAACATATTTCGTAACAATTTCTTAACAATTTATTACATTCACGGAAAGCCGGTTGACTATTGGTGCGGAAAGTGAGAGAATAGCTCGAAAGTTCCAAGAAAAACTTTAAATCTAAAACAGAGAGGTATTACTTATGAAAACAGTTGGAAAAGTTCTTGGCGTCATTTTGGGGCTGCTGTGCTTTGCCGCAGGCATCTATTGCCTGTTCACACCGGGCCTGACGTTCCTGTCAATCGGCTGGATTGTTCCTGTGGCTCTGATTGTCGCAGGCGTGGGCGCGGTTGCGAAGTTCATCGCCTCAGAGAAGAAAAACCTTGCGGTTCTTGATATCGTTTGGGGTCTCGTGGCAATTGCTCTGGGCGTCATCTTCCTCTTCCTGCCGGAAGTGAGAGCGGCTTTAGACTTCGCAATGATTTACATCTTCGCAGGCTGGGTCCTCGTGGGCGGCATCTTGAGAATACTCGCGGGCATAAGGATGGCTTCGGCAAAGGTTTCTCTTTGGGGAATCCCGCTTGCAGTCGGAATCATCTTCGTTCTCCTCGGCGGATATTCCTTCTTCCATCCTTTAGTATCGCTCTTCGCGATTGGCTATCTCATCGCCTTCTGGCTGATGATGGGTGGAATCAATATCATCGTAGGAAGCACTGTTGAAGAAAAAACAGCCTAAGAACCAACAAACTGAGCCGCAGGTTTCTGCGGCTTTTGTTTTTCGCTTTGATATTGCTTACAGCGTGAAGAAGATATATACTTAATAGAAAGTGAGATGTATCACAATGAACATTGAAGTAAGATTCTTTTCAAGAGGCGGACACACAAAAAAGGTTGCGGAGGCAATTGCCGAAGCCGCAGGAGTTGCGCCGGAGGCTATCACCGTGCCGTTTTCAAAGCCGGTTGACTTGCTGTTTCTGGGCGGCGGCATATATGCGGGCAAGCCAGCATCGGAGGTGCTGGAATATGCGAAGGCTCTTTCGGGCGGCAATGTGAAGCGGGTGGCTTTCTTCTCCACATCAATGAGCCCGACGAACGGTTTTGCGGCGCAGGTGGAGGAGAATATTGCAAATGACATTGAAGTCATTGAACCGGCCTTCCACTGCCCGGGGCAGTTCCTTTTCTTCAACCGGAAACGCCCGAAGGAAGAGGATTTAAGCAAGGCAAAGGATTTCGCCGCGAAGACAATTCATAAACTGCACCCTCCGACCTAAGCGTCAATTTTCCTGTTGACTTTTACGCCGTGTCGTCCTGCATAATTGTATTATCACAAATATACGGAGGAATAAATAATGGAAGAGTTCATGGGTTTAACCTTTGAGGTGTTTACTGAAGGTGATATTTCAAAGCTGGAAAACATAATGAAGCGTGCTTTTGACGAAGACGCGCGCATACATTTAGGACTGGAGAGCGGAGGCCCGCCGGGATATGACAACGGGGATTTTTTGAGGAAATGGTATTTGCACGAGGACGTGACGGCATACACCGTTTCAAAGGACGGGGTGCCTATTGGCGCAATGGCTCTTTGGATTAACGAAAACAAGGAGCATTATCTGGGAAATATCTTCCTTGACCCGGATTACCAAGGGAACGGCATTGGCACGATTGTCTGGAAGTATGTTGAGCATAAATATCCTGATGCCGTGAAGTGGGAAACGGAAACCGCGGCGTTTTCAAGGAGAAATCACGTTTTTTATGTTAATAAATGCGGGTTTCGCATCATAAGAATAACTGATTATGCCGATATAATGACCTCCAGCTATCAGATGGAAAAGCTGTATAGCTGAGAGTTGAGATTATATCTTTTCCAAAGCGAATTCCCTATTTCAAAGCAGGCTATAATTTGCTAAGGCAAACAAATAAATTTGAGAGGTGTAATTATGCAGAAGATTTTTTTCAGATGTAAGCATTGCGGCAATCTCGTTGGGCTGATTCATGAAGGAAACGTTCCGATGATTTGCTGCGGAGAGCCGATGGAAAAGCTCGTTCCAAACACGGTTGACGCCGCGCAGGAAAAGCATGTGCCTGTCTGCACATTAAGCGGGCGCGAGCTTGACGTACAGGTGGGCAGCGTGCCGCATCCGATGACTGAGGAGCATTTCATCGCATGGATAATGTGCACTCAAGGCAACAAGACTCAGCGTGTGGAGCTCACGCCCTCTGACGAGCCGAAGGCACATTTCACGATTGATTCGGATAAACCGTTTGCCGTGTATGAGTATTGCAATCTGCACGGGCTTTGGGAAACAAAAAGCGAATGAGCCTCATGGCAAAACCCCCGACGCAGGTCGGGGGTTTTTACGTTTGAAGCATTATTTGTTTGCGCTTAGGATTGCATCTCTGAGGAAAACCGCGCAGCCTGAAATATTGTTGTCGTAATAAGCCTTGAATCTCTCATCGGCGACATACATCTCGGCAAGGCCGTTGTGCGCCTCTTTTGAGTATGCCTGCCAGGTGTACATGAGCCAGTCCTTGTGCAGGCGGGCAAGTTCCCTTCCCTCTTCTGAGGCGGGTGTTTTGCCTGATTTCACAGCGCTTTCAAGCCTTGCATGAATCTCCTCTTCGAGGCTTTTCATCTCCCTGTATTCCTCCTCTGTGAGGCTCATCAGCTTCGCGTTTGAATCATCTATGGCTTCGCCGTACTTTTCGCGCAGCTCTGTACCGAACTTTGCTTCGTTTTCTTTGATAAGCTCTCTTTTGAAGCCCTCAAATTTCTCTTTGCTTTCCATATGTATTTCTCCTTTCTGAGCTTTGATTGTTTTTTCGATAGTTCGAATCATTTTCTTGATTCTTCTGCTCTCCCGCCTGAGATAATCCAATTGATTTTCAAGCGAGCCGCCGTTATCAGGGTTTTCAAGCCGGGTTTTAATTGCTTTGAGCGGCAAGCCGATTTCCTTGAGGAAGAGAATCTGCTGGAGCGTGTCGATATTCGCCTCGGAGTATTCTCTATAGCCGTTCTCGGGGTTTCTCTTCGGCGAGAGCAGGCCGATTTCGTCATAATGATGCAGCGTGCGTATACTCACCCCGCTCATTTGCGCAACTTCCTTTGCATTGTACATAGTGCCCTCCTTTCTGAGCTCAAGCCTATTATAAACCATTACGTTACGTGAGAGTCAAGAGAGAATTTATTCCAACGAAATATTTATGTTATAAATATTGACATGCGATGTTCACTGTGATAAAATTGAACCAACAGGGATTATGTATTACACTAATTTCCATAAGAGCCCATAATTTCATATTAAGGATGCGATTATTATTAAAAGAACAAAGAAGATTTGCGCATGTCTGCTTTCGGTTTTGCTTCTATTCAGTCTAGTTGCTTTGCCGGCTAATGCGGCAAACGTCGTCAGCGGCGGCACTTCAAACAAGGCGTACATGGACATTGAAACCGCGCCTGAGAGCATGAAGGCCGAAATTCTCTCGGAACGCAAGAAGATTATCTACAGCACTTCTTGGTCAGCACCGGGAGAAGATGTTTTTATCTTTTCACATGATGTAGAAGCAAGCCGGAAAAGCGGCCATATTGAAGGGAAAAAATTCGTGAGAATGTTACCTGAATTCTATGATGTATTCCCTTCGGATTGGGAGATTCCGAAAACTTAAACTGCTAAGGCATTGGCACCTGAGCTGCCAAAAGCCCTTGCTGCCGCTAACCCAATTGGTTTTCTGGGAAACGTTTATCTGAGGACACATACGAATACTAACGCTACACCATTTTATAATTTTCTGGGAAATGGGGGCGCCGTAGATATTCTGGCAATCACACTTCCGGGAGCTTCATACAATGCCGGTTTCACGCTTCGTGCATCCGGCGAAAATGACATATATGCGATAAATATGCCATTAGGAACGGGACTTAGGAATATTTGCAAGAAAGACTGGTCTTATTCCACAAGGGCAAGTACCTACAGTACCAATGGTTCTGCGTTGATGATTGTATCTGTACCGTAAAAATGAAATCGGGTAATACATTTTCCTGACAGCAAATACTTATCAAGGGCGGTGTACCGTGTGGTATACCGCCTTTTTATTATGTGAAAAATGTTTCTTTGCGCTTATGCGGCGCTCATGTTATACTATTGGAAAACAGACGCGATTTAAGTTGAGAGGGGGCTTTCTGTGCGGAGAAAACATGGTGATGTCAAGTGAAGAAGCTGAGAGAGAAACTGAATGAAGCTTTTGCCGCCGTTTTGCCTATTTCGCTGATTGTGCTGGCGCTTTCACTTGTGCTGCTGCCGATGGACGTCGGCACGGTGATGCTTTTTATCTTCGGGGCGATTCTGCTGATTATAGGCATGGCGCTGTTCCAGCTGGGTGCGGAGACGGCGATGATTCCCATGGGCGAGGGCACGGGTGTGCAGATAAGCAAAACGCGAAATCTCCTGCCGATTATAATTTTGAGCTTCGCCGTGGGCATGCTTATAACCATTGCCGAGCCTGATTTGCAGGTGCTGGCGAATCAGGTGCCGTCGATTCCGAATCCTGTGCTGATTTGGACGGTGGCAATCGGCGTGGGGATTTTCCTCGTCTGCGCCATATTAAAGATACTTTTCAAAATCAGCCTAAATAAACTGCTATTGATTTTTTACGGGGTTCTGTTCGCGCTTACGATATTCGTGCCGCAGGATTTTCTCTCCGTGGCATTCGACGCGGGCGGCGTGACGACAGGGCCGATAACCGTACCGTTCATCATGGCGATGGGCATTGGTATCGCGGCGGTCAGAAGTGATAAGGAGGCCGCGCAGGACAGCTTCGGGCTTGTTGCGCTGTGCAGCGTTGGGCCGATTCTGGCCGTGATGATACTCGGGATTTTCTATAATCCCACCGGCGCGACGTACACGCCCGTGGAAATCCCCGTGGTAGAGACAACGAGGAACCTCATGAGGGAATTTGCTTACGCCCTCCCAACCTATCTGAAAGAAGTGAGCATTGCGCTGCTGCCTATAATCGGCATGTTCTTTGTGTTGCAAATTATAAGGAGAAGATACACTGTAAAGCAAATCAGGCGCATGCTTGTGGGCTTTCTATATACATATATCGGGCTTGTGCTGTTCCTGACAGGTGTGAACGTGGGTTTTATGCCTGTGGGGCATCTGTTCGGCTCTGACTTGGCAAAGACAGACTTCAAGTGGCTGCTTGTTCCGCTGGGAATGCTGATTGGCTTCTTTATAGTTAAGGCTGAGCCGGCGGTGCAGGTGCTGAACCATCAGATTGAAGACGTAACAAACGGCGCGATTTCCCACAAGGTGATGAACCGCGCGCTGCAAATAGGCGTATCGGTTTCGGTGGGGCTTTCGATGCTGCGCGTGCTGACGGGAATTCCGATATTGTATTTCCTGCTTCCGGGATATATAATTGCTATGGCGCTTACGTTCTTCGTGCCGAAGATATTCGTCGGCATCGCCTTTGACAGCGGCGGTGTGTGCAGCGGCCCGATGACGACCACCTTCCTTCTGCCGCTCGCGATGGGCGCGTGTGAGGCCGCCGGCGGCAATGTTATGACTGACGCCTTCGGCGTGGTGGCGTTCGTTGCGATGACGCCGCTGATTGCCGTACAGATAGTTGGCTTGATTTATGTTTTGAACGAGAAGAAACTGCCCGTTACGCAGGCAGAGCCGGTATTCGCGCCGGAACCTGACGATGATGAAATCGTAGATATAGACGAGGAGGATTTTTCCGATGAGCAATCATAATAATGCTTCCGGCGGCGAGACAATCACCGATACGCTCGTAAAGAGCATGGACAGAAATCCGGAGGTCAAAGATGCAATCTTAAAAGAAGCTGCGAGGAAGCATGCCTCACTGAAGCTGCTGGCCGTTATACTCAGCGAGAGCAAGGCAAAGCAGGTGGAAAATCTCTTCAACATTGCGCGCGTACATATGCAGTTTCAGTTTCGCGGGGAAGGCACCGCAAGCTCGGAACTGATGAGTATCCTGGGGCTTGGAAGCACCGCAAAGGTCATCGCGTTTTGTCTTGTGCCGGCAAACATAGCGGGCGACCTAATGAAGAACATTACGGATTTGCTGATATTGCAGGTTAGAGGAAACGGCATTGCCTTCACCTTGCCTATCTCCGGCGCGGTGCTCAGGATAGTAAAGCTCCTCGACGAGGAGGCACGTGAAAAGCTGCACGAACACATTGAAAGCGAAGTGGAAAAGATGAAAACAGAAGCAACGCATGAGTTAATAATATCGGTCACGAACCCGGGCTACAGTGAAGACGTCATGGACGTGGCGAAGCAGGCCGGCGCCACCGGCGGCACGGTGATTCACGCGCGTCAGGCAGGCGGCGCAGACGTGCTGAAGGTCTTCGGCGTATCTATTCAGGGTGAGCGCGAGATTGTGGCCATTCTGACTGAAAAAGAAAAGAAGCTTGACATAATGAAGGCCATTAACGGGAGCTTCGGCTTTGCTTCGGAGGCTAAGGGGCTGACGATTTCCCTGCCCGTTGACGGGGTGGCAGGACTTTAAGGGCAATGGACAATTGACAATGGACAATGGACAATTAGGGGCGCAAGGGCAGTTGACAGTTAAGAGATAAAGCACCCGGCGCTACGCGCCACCCCGCTGGGCAACGCCTCTTTACAAAAGAGGGCGAAGGACAATGCGCGTGACAGGTGCTTTGTGATATGAACAACTGACATTTGAGGTAACAAAATGAATGCGATTCTGTATGCGGCCGCAGGAACGGGCTTCACATTTTTGATGACGACTCTCGGCGCGGCGGTGGTTTTTCTTTTCAGGAAAGAGCAAAACTTCGCGAAGATGCAGAAGATTTTCATGGGCTTTGCGGCGGGTGTTATGATTTCCGCCTCGATTTTTTCGCTTATTCTCCCCGCCATTGAAGAGGCCGAGGCACAAGGCATGAACGGTCTGCTCCCCTCCGCGGGCGGGTTTGCGCTCGGCGTGATTTTCATGCTTCTCTTGGATACTCTCCTCCCCCACCTGCACCCCGGCACAAAAAACCCCGAGGGTCCCGCTTCAAAAATTAAGCGCACCACGATGCTGGTTTTCGCGGTGACGCTTCATAATATTCCGGAGGGCATGGCCGTTGGGCTGGCCTTTTCTCTTGCGGCACAGCACCCGGCAAACCCTGCCTTGCTCACAGCCGCGATGGCATTGGCTGCGGGAATAGGAATTCAGAATTTCCCGGAGGGCGCTGCGATTTCACTGCCGCTTAAAAATGAGGGGATGAAATCCGGCAGAGCTTTTCTATTCGGCAGCATGAGCGGGGTTGTCGAGCCGATTTTCGGCGTACTCACGGTGCTTGTGGCGGGCACAGTTGCCGCCGTCATGCCGTGGCTGCTGTCTTTCGCGGCGGGCGCGATGTTGTTCGTCGTGGTGGATGAACTTATCCCCGAAACGAACAGCGGGAGCGAGCACTCAAACGTCGGAACAATCGGCGTGATGGTCGGGTTCTTGATTATGATGATACTCGATGTGGCGTTGGGATAAAAAGAGAACACCTTGCGGTGTTCTCTTTTATTTGATTCAGCTTTCGAGAATTTTCTTATATAGCCTGATGTATTCGCCTGCGGATTTGCCCCAGCTGTTGTCGCATTCCATTGCGCGCTCAACAAGCATCTGCCAGCCTTTTTTATCCTTGTTGTAAGCGCCGAGAGCGCGGTGGACGGAATGGAGCATATCACCCGTATTGTACGTCTTGAACGTGAAGCCGTTTCCCAATCCGTCGCCGCTGTCTGTGATTGAATCCTTTAACCCCCCCGTTTCACGGACGATCGGTATCGTGCCGTAGCGCAGGGAAATCATCTGCGAGAGGCCGCACGGCTCGCTTTTGCTGGGCATGAGGAAGATGTCTGCCGCGGCGTAAATCTTTCTTGACAGCTCCGGCACAAAACCGAGGCAAAGCGAGAATCTGCCGGGATATTTCTCCTGCATCCACCTGAAGAAATTCTCATACTCCAGCTCGCCCGAGCCCAAAATGACGAACTGCGCGTTGGAGTTTTCCATGATATTGTCCACGCCGGCCTTGACTAAATCCAGGCCCTTATGCGCGACGAGGCGCGTCACCATGCCGATGAGCGGCACCGTCGGGTTGACCTCGAGATTGAGGCGTTCCTGCAGACGCTGCTTGTTTTCAAGCTTCTTCTTGAAGCTTTCGATATTATAGTTCTCGAAGATGTCCTTATCTGTTTCGGGGTCATAGTTGACGGTATCAATACCGTTCAAGATGCCCGAAAGCTTCCATGAGCGCTCATGCAGAATCGGGTCCAGGCCATGCGAGAACCATGGGTCGAGAATCTCCTCCGCGTATGTGGGACTGACAGTTGAAACCCAGTTGGAGCATTCAATGGCACCCTTCATGAGATTGACGTCTTTGTTGAATTCGAGGAGTTGGGATGAGTATTTCGGAATGCCGAAAACGTCTTCCAGAATCTCTGTGCCATACTGCCCCTGATATTGAATATTGTGAATTGTGAACAGCGTTTTGATACCTTGATACCAGCTGTCATTTGCGTAGAAGAGGCGGTAATAAGCCGGCACGAGAGCAGTCTGCCAGTCGTTGGTGTGTATTATATCCGGCTTGAAGTCGATGTATGGCAGCATCTCAAGAATGGCGCGAGAGAAGAAGGAAAATCTCTCGGCGTCGTCGAAGTGACCGTAAATCCCGCCGCTTCGCTTGAAATAGTATTGGTTATCGATGAGGTAATAGATAACTCCGTCAATCTTAGCCTCGAAGATGCCGCAATACTGCCTTCTCCACGCCACAGGAACACTGATGCTCGTAAGGAACTTCATCTTATCCTTGAACTCCTGCGAGATGGAATCGTAAAGCGGGAGAACCACGCGGCAGCCGATAAGGCGCTTCCTCAGTGCCTTAGGCAGCGAACCCGCCACATCGGCAAGCCCGCCTGTAGCCGAGAACGGTAATGCTTCACTTGCGCAATAAAGTATTTTCATTCAACCACTCCTTTCATAAATACACTATCATTTTACCTGCACGGAGTGCATAGTCGTCACTCCCCGTTGGGCGCACCTACCAGACTTTGTATTTCTATCCTTTGCCCTTAACTATCAACTATCAACTATCAACTCTCAACTGCCCTACACTGTGCTGCCTTTCATGACGAAAACGGGATAGGTGTGATAACCCATCAGCGTTTTGTCTTCGGTGAACGTGACGTTCTTATCCGCGACGACGTAATCAAGGCGGCAGCCGCTTTCTACGACGCTGTCCTGCATGACGACGCAATTTTTCAGCACGGCGCCCTTCTTGACTTTCACGCCGCGGAAGATAACGCAGTTTTCTATTTCGCCGTCAATTTCGCAGCCGTCTGCAATGATGGAATTTCTGACCACCGAGCCGAGACCATATTTCGTCGGGCGGTCGTCGCGCGTTTTGGTGTAAATCGGGTGGAGCGGGTTGAAGAGCTCCTCGCGCACCTTTGGGTCAAACAGCGCCATGTTTGCCTTGAAATAAGCGTCGAAGGCGGTTATCTGATACGCCGCGTTCTTGAATTCATAGCCGCACACGCGAAGCTCCGGCAGCTTTCTTTGAATTACGTCTCTGTCGAAATCGTAGAGATTACGGCTCATGCAGTCATCAACAAGCTCTGTCAGAAGGCTTTTCTTCATGAGATAAACACCCATGCCGCAGTTACATTCGTTATCGCTGCCGCGCTTGATGAACACCTCGCGCACAACGCACTGCGGGTCAACCGTGAAGATGACGTTTTTATCAGTATCGGGCGAAGTGCCGCGATGGTAGAGGGCTGTGATGTCAGCCTCCATTTCATCGTGAAAATCAAAGACATCCGAGAAATCGCTGTTCGCGATGAAATCGCAGTCACCCAGCAGAATGTATTCCTGCGTTGACGTGCTTATATATCTTTTGATTGAGGAGAGCGCCTCAATCCTGCCGTTTTGCCTGTTCTTCATCGTGCCGAACGGCGGCAGCAGCATAAGGCCTTCGTTTTTGCGGGATAAATCCCATGCCTTGCCCGAGCCGAGGTGATCCATCAGCGAGAGGTAGTTTTCCTCTGTGATGATACCCACACGGTTCACGCCGGAATTCACAAGCCCGGAGAGGATAAAATCGACGAGGCGGTATCTTCCGCCGAACGGAATTGATGCCATAACCCTGTTTTCCGTGAGGGTTCTCACTCTCTCCTCATGTGCGTAAGCAAAGAGGATTCCCATAACGTTATTACCGCGCATTATCTCTCCTCCTCCGCATCTACCATTTCCTTGGGGGCAACCTTTCTCTTGGGCTTGATATTACAGCCCGGGCCGACGACCGCCACGCCCCAGTTTTCCTTGTCATCCACATCCTCGGGCTTCATGCCTATGACGGCGCCCTTGCCTATTGTGGCGTTTTCGCCTATTATGGAATACCTCACCTTCGCACCCTCTTCAATCACCGCGCCGGGCATGATGATGGAGTATTCTATATCCGCATTAGGCGCGACGTAAACGCCAGTTGAGAGGATTGAGAACTCCGTGCTGCCGTAAACATTGCAGCCCTCTGCGACGATGGAATTCTGCACATGCGCGCTTGAGGCGATATAATGCGGCGGCATCTCGGGCGTTCTCGCAAAGATTTTCATGTTGTCTTCCAGAAATTCGGAGGTGATGTTCGGGTCGAGCCAATCCATATTGGCCTCCCAGAGGCTGTCAACCGTGCCGACGTCTTTCCAATACCCCGCGAATGAGTAAGCGAACATTCTTTCGCCGGCCGCAAGCATGGTCGGCAAAACATTCCCGCCGAAGTCATGCTTTGAAGAGGCGTCTTCTTCGTCCGCTTCAAGATATTTCTTGAGCTTATCCCATGTGAACACATAGATTCCCATAGACGCCTTCGTTGATTTCGGCTTCTTGGGCTTTTCATCGAACTCATAGACCGAGCCGTCTTCATTTGTGTTGAGGATTCCGAAGCGCGAGGCCTCTGCGAGCGGCACCTCATAGACGGCAATTGTGCAATCTGCGCATTTCTCCTGATGAAAAGCAATCATCTTGGAGTAATCCATTTTATAGATGTGGTCGCCGCCCAGCACCACGACGTAATCAGGGCTGTAGCGTTCAATGAAACGGATATTCTGCGTGATGGCATTTGCCGTGCCCTTATACCAGTCTGAACCGCGGCTTTTCTGATACGGCGCGAGCACATGCACGCCGCCGTTCATACTGTCTAAATCCCACGGCTGGCCGCTTCCGATGTATTCATTGAGCTCCAGCGGCTGATATTGCGTCAGCACGCCGACTGCCTCAATTCCGGAATTGACGCAGTTTGACAGAGGAAAGTCGATAAGACGATACTTTCCCCCAAAAGGTACGGCAGGTTTCGCAAGATTCTTTGTGAGCGCGCCTAGGCGGCTTCCCTGCCCGCCGGCGAGAAGCATCGCCACAACCTCTTGCTTAGGAAGTTTTGGTAGCATTTACATCACCCTTTCTATAAGTACAATTGAGAATTGACAATGGAGAATAAGCGTAGCGACACACGAAGTGGAGAATTGACAATGAACAGCTGCTTTTACATAGCGCCGAGGTCGTCGCTCCCCGTTGAGCAGCATCTACTGGGCAGCGCCCACTGGGCAACGCCCACTGGGCAACGCCTACTGGGCAGCGCCTGCCTACTATTACTTGCGTTTAATCGGCTTTTTATCATGCTTGAGGAAGATTACGGACGATGCCGGAAGCGTCAAGGAAACAGATTGCTCGCAGCCGTGCATTTTCTCTTTGAGCGTCTTGATTGCGCTTTTGTTCCCAACGCCGCCCCCGCCGAAGCTTTCATCGTCTGAATTGAAGACCTCGCGGTATGTGCCGGCAAACGGAACGCCGATTTTATAATCGCTTCGCTCAACAGGAACAAAGTTGCATACGGCGATAAGCTCGTTGCCTTTTTTATCCTTTCTGCGGAAAGCGATAACGCTCTGCATGTAGTCGTCGTTGGAAATCCACTCAAAACCCTCCCACGTGAAATCGTCTTCCCAAAGTTCAGGGGAATCGAGATAGAATTTGTTCACGGCCTTGAAGAATTTCTGCGCGTTTTTATGCTCGTCATATTTCAGGAGATTCCATTCAAGCTCGTGCTCATAATTCCATTCGTTTTTCTGGGCGAATTCCGTACCCATAAATTGCAGCTTTTTGCCGGGATGCCCCATCACATATGAGATGAAGCAGCGCATTTCGGCAAGCTTTTGTTCATCGCTGTCTCCGGGCATTTTATTGACGAGTGAGGATTTACCATGGACGACCTCGTCATGGGAAATCGGCAAGATGAAATTCTCGGAGAACGCGTAGAAGAATGAGAATGTAAGTGTGTTATGATTACCGCTTCGGAAATACGGGTCGAGCGACATATAGCGCAGCATGTCGTTCATCCAGCCCATGTTCCATTTATAGTTGAAGCCCAGGCCGTCCATTGAGACGGGCTTCGAGACGTTCGGCCACGAGGTGGATTCTTCGGCTATCATCATGGCCTCGGGAACTTCGGCAAAGACAGCCTTGTTCATCTCCTGAATGAAGTTAATCGCCTCAAGGTTTTCATTGCCCCCGTTTTTGTTGGCAATCCACTCGCCGTTTCTGCGGTTATAGTCAAGATACAACATGGAGGCCACAGCGTCAACTCGCAGACCGTCAATATGGTATTCCTTTAACCAAAACACCGCGCTGGACATGAGTAAGCTCATGACCTCGGCCTTGCCGTAATCAAAAACAAGAGTGCCCCACTCCTTATGCTCGCCCTTTTTGGGGTCGGCATACTCATAGCACGGCGTGCCGTCGAACTTCGCGAGGCCGGCCTCATCCTTCGGGAAATGCGCGGGCACCCAGTCCATAATCACGCCGATGCCCTCTTGGTGGCACTTATCGACGAAGTACATGAAATCCTTCGGCTCGCCGTATCTGGAGGTCAGCGAGAAATACCCCGAGACCTGATACCCCCATGAGCCGTCGAACGGATATTCCGTCAGCGGCATGAATTCTATGTGCGTGAAGCCCATCTCTTTGACATACGGGATAAGCTCATCGGCAAGCTTTTTATAAGAGAAGTGACAGCCGTCATCATATGTGCGCCACGAGCCCGCGTGAACCTCATAGATGTTCACGGGCTGAGAATAATGCAGGTTCTTTTTTTTGAAATCCTGCCATTTTTTATCATGCCAGGTGTAATTACCCAGCTCATAATAGCGCGAAGCCGTGCCCGGGCGCGTCTCGCTGTGAACCGCGAACGGGTCGCTTTTATAGACCTCGCTGCCATCTGCCTTAACGATGTGGAATTTATACATCTGATAGCTCTCAAATGCGAAATCTGTATAAACCTCCCACACACCGTCGCTGATTTTCTCCATGGGATACATGTTATTTTCCCAATTGCAGAAATCGCCCACCAAAGAGACAGCCCTGGCATTCGGCGCCCAGCAGCGAGCCACATTACACTTTACGCCGTCTTTTTCGGCGGCGTGAAGGCCGAGATATTCATAAGCCCGGCGATTCTCTCCTCTGTGAAAAAGATAGAGAGGCAGATTATTCTCAGAGGTATCTGCATGGCCTGAAATCTTGCCGATGGCTTTGCCGGCGGCGTTACTTACATGCTGCATTGCTATCTCCCTTTGATGCTTTTCTTTATGTACATCTTTCCGTAGAGCCTTACATAGAACTTTATATAGATATAATAGCATACATTACTGTCAAAAAACAAGCTATTTTTAGCAATTTTCTTTAATTTTCTCACTTCACATAATATTCATTTTGTATTGTTTGCACAATTATCGTGTGAGTTTTTCGTGCAGTGGCTTTAATTTGTGCCGCTACTGAAAATTTGGCTGACAAAAAGCGGCAGAAAACCTGCCGCTTAACTTTTGCGCTTCTTGATTACCGTGAGCGTTTTATCGGTTATAACCTTTGCGCCGTGTTGGTTGAATATTTTTACTGTCACTTCGACAGTGCCGGTGGCGTTATGTTCCTCCAGCGCGGTGATTTCCACAATGCCGCTGAGAGTGTCTCCCGGATAAACCGGCGCGTGCCACTCAATGGCTGTGCTTCTGCCCGCCACTATCTCCCCGCCCCAGATGTCAAGCTTGACGAACTCCGCCCAAACGGACATAAAGCTCATTACACCCGGTGCGATAATGCCGCCGAAGCGTGTGGATTTCGCGTATTCTTCATCTGTGTGGATTTTCAGCGGGTCATATTCGCGGGCAAAGCTTTCGATTTTCTCAATGGTTATTATAACGGGCGGCAGCTCGAACCGGTCTCCGAGCTTGCAGTCTTCAAAATACATGCCTTTTGCTCCTGAGTGGTAAAATGAAAAGCCGATGGAATCAAAGATTTCTTCGGCTTTTTGTTGATTATTCTGCTATCGTGTCACTGACCTCACCTGCAACATCGCCGACTGCGTCTTCAATCTCGTCCGCGGTCTTTTTGCTGTAACTCTTCAGCTTATTTTTGTAGTAGACGAGCTGGCTCCTGTAATAGTCTTTCTGCTCTTCCGTGGAGAGAAGATAAAGTACGCCGAGCAAAATGACGACGACAAATAAAAACTTCGCTAAACCTGACATGGTTAAAACCTCCTTTTGTTTATTGCCTTAGGATCATTTTACCTTAATTAGAATGAATTGTGAAGTCTTTTTAAAAAAAATATCTTACAACTTAGATTTCCGCGAGCAGCAGCAAGGTTCCCGCGAGCATCAGAATCAACAAAGAAATTGCCCGACATCCGCCTGAAATCATCAGAGTGAATTCAGGAAATCCCGAAGGTCGTTCTTGATTCTCTCTTTATCCTCCGCTCTTTCGTAGAAGTCTTCAATTATAGTTTTAATTGAGGCTTCATCAATGAGCGCATTGTTCTTGATGAGAAGAACGCTGTATTCCTCGGGCGTCATCGCAGGAGCAAAAAGACGCGAATAAGTGTTGCCCGTGAGCATTGAGCCGACCACCTTGATTATCTTCTTCTCCAGAAGAGAATTGAGCATCCTGTGAATATAACTGGCTTTCCAGGACCTGTCCTCCGAGGCCGCGACAATCTCGGTTTTGGTGAGCGGACGCTCAGCCATCCACAGCACTTCCATCATTTCGAGTTCGCTGTTAGTCATCTTAAAAACTTTTCTTTTCATTTCCATCTTCCTTTCATTAATTCGTATGACGCAAATTGTTACTCATCTGGTTTGAATAAAGTTTACATGGTCTTTTCCAGATTGTCAATATCATTATTGCATTTTTTTGAAAAAGTCTCATGTTTCAGCATAATTCACAAAGCAATGATATTTGTTAAGCATACTAATTATTTAGTGACTTTTTATATAACTATTGGCGTTCGTCATACTTCAGATAAAAAATAGGATACCCGAAAAACGGCTATCCTATGGGGAAATTTCGGCTTCACTTATTGTGAAGCACTTAATCATTTTACTCTCTCGTGTCAGTTTTTCCCTTTAGTTATTCCTCAGGGAGAAGTGCTTTTCCGTTTTTGTAATCTGCGCCGAATTTCGTGCAGCGTTTCCTGTATATGAATATAAATGAGATGAAATAGAGTAAGGCGCAAATCGGCCAGCCGAGAACTTCGGCAATATAAACGCCCCAAACACCCATGAACATCGGAAGAATTATGATTGAACCCATCCTAACAAGCATTTCGAGCAGTCCGCCCAAGGTCGGCAGCAGCGAGTTACCCATACCCTGAAGCGAAACCTGAAAAAGCTCCAGCATATATAAGCCAGGCAGAAACGCAAGCATGCAGTATATCTGCCCCATCGCGGTGTTCAGCACGTCCTCGACCTGCGCGGCGTCGCCCGCAATCAGCAGGCTTGTGATATTTCTCCCGAAAAAGAACATCATTACAATTACGAACACGGCGCTTAGCGCAAGGACACCCGCCACCTGTTTGACGCCTGACATGATCCTGTCAAAACGGCGCGCGCCGTAGTTTTGCGCCACAAACGTTGCAGCCGCGCCGCACAGCCCCATTGCAATGATTTCAAGCAACGCGTAAAGGCGCTTGGTGGCGGAGATTCCGGCAATGAAATTCGTGCCATAGCCGTTGATGAAGTACTGCATGAAAACCCCGCCGAGAGAGACGACGAGATTGCGAAGCCCCAGAGGCCCCCCGAGCCGCATGAGCTCTTTCGCAATTCTGCCGCTGAATTCCCAGCTTGACCTTTTAAGCTTCAGCACCTCGGTTTTTGCGAGGAAGAAGATGAAAACGAACGTGGCAAGCACCTGCGAAATCAGCGTGGCGATTGCAACCGCTGCCACACCCAAATCTGTATATTGCACAAGCAGGATATTCAGAGCGATATTGAGCACGCCCGAGCCGAGCATCACATAAAGCGGCAACTGACTGTTTCCTGTTGCCCTGAAAGCGCAGGACGCTGTATTGTTTGCGAACACAAATAAAAAGCCCGCAAAGGTTATTTGCAGATAGATGACGGAGTCCTCAATTATTTCGGCCGGCGTTTGAAGCGCGACCATCATCGGGCGCGTGAGGAAAAACGCCAGAACAGAAATTGCAAGCCCGAGGATTATCGTGAGCCGCCAGCTCATGGCGTGGGCGCGCTTGAGATTCTTTGTGTCCTCTGCGCCGAAATATTGCGCGAGAAGCGTGCCGAAGCCCTGCGTGAGCCCAAGAACCACGCTGAAGACCATCCAGTTGAAATTGCCTGCTACGCCGACTGCCGCAAACGCATCGACGCCTATCATGCGTCCGACGACAGCGCTGTCAGCTACATTATAGAGCATTTGAAGCGCACTGCCGACAATCATCGGTATCGCGAATTTAATCATTAACGGCAGAGGTTTGCCCTCTGTCATTGAAATCACTTTTGCCATATTTACCTCATACAAGTTTAGTTTCAGATTCGGCCCTATCGGAGTTTTGACTTTTCGGGCCTAACGGGAGGCTATATGAATGCAGGAATAACGAATCATGCTTTCTCCTTTATTGTTGTGGTTATTTAACAGTAAACAGGCTGATTATAGCAGTTATCGCCGTGAAAAGCAATAAGGGCACTTGAACAAAACTTGCTCAAATGCCCTTTGATTATCAGATGATTATCAGTTTTCAGTGAACTGCACATAACGGCGAAGCATCGTGCAGACCTCGGCACGCGAAGCGGGGCTGCGCGGATAGATATTGTTATCGGGAACGCCGCGGATGATTCGCGTCGCCACCGCCCAGCTCATCGCATCCTGCGCATAGCCGTTTATCTCGGCATAGTCACCGAAGCCGGAGACATCACTTGCCGCGCTGGTGTCTTCGTTTTTATACTCGGCGTATCTGTAGAGCATTACCGCGAAATCCTGACGGCTTATGTTCAAATCAGGCATGAATTCGGTTTCCGACACACCGAGAATTATACCGTTTTTATTTGCCCAGCTGACAGACATGCCGTAATAATAGCTCTCTTGAACATCGGTGAAGGCGGGGATAAACTCCGTCGGCGGCTCACCTTCAAGGCGATAAAGAACCGTAGCGAACATGCACCTAAGCATCTTATCCTGAGGGGCAAAAATATCCGGCTCCATACCGTTGATGAGCTTGTTGGAATATGCCCACTTGATGTCGTCTTCGGCCCAGTGACCGGCAATATCCACGAATGGAGTTGTTATGATGCCGGGGTCATCTTCCTCCGGTATTCTCCCGAAGATGCAGGGAATCCCGTTTGCCGCCGCGAAAACCTGCGCATATGTAGCGGCCGCGGCATAGATTGTGAAACCTGAAAGCCCGTCGAACGCCTCTCCCGCAATGCTTATGACCGACGCGGGGATTTCAATGCGGCTGAGATTTTCACAGCCGGAAAAGCTGAAGTCGCCGAGCCTCGGAAGCCCGTTGAGAATAATGAGATCCCTAAGCTCTGTGCAGCCCGAGAAGACATAGGCGCCGAGCTCCTCAAGGCTGCCGGGCAGTGTGATTCTCTTTATGCCCGAGCAATCTTCGAACGCATGCGTTTCAATGACCTTCAAGCCCTCCGGCAAAGCGATTGCCTTGATGGCCTCACAACCGGAAAAAGCCTGCTCCGGCAAGACCTCAAGCGATGCGGGCAGAGTTACGTTCTCCAGCGCCGTGCAGCCGGCAAAAGCCGCCTTGCCGAGCGAGGTCAGGGTTTCGGGCAGCTTGATTGATTTAAGCTTCACGCAGTCTTTGAAGGCCTCGCTTCCGATGGATGCTTCTTTGCCGCCGAAGGTTATTTTCTCGAGAGAGGCGCAGCCGTCAAAGACGTTATTTCCGATAGACGTCACGCCCTCGGGGATTGTCACTGATGTGAGCCCGCCGATGTTCTTGAAGGCGCTGTCACCGATGCTTAAGACATCGTAGCCCTCTATTTTCTCCGGGATAGTCATCGGGCCGTTAATATTCAAACCGCCGACGAGCACACCGGTATTTTTATTGAGACGCAGATAACCGCCGTTTTCAGGCATGAAATAGATGACCATCGTAATTTCAGCGGCGTTGTATGACAAAGGAAGCATACCGATGAGTACGCTGAGCACAAGTAAGATACTTATGAGCTTATTCCCTTTTGGACTTCTCATAGAAACCTCTTTGCTTGTATTGCCGTTTGAACATTATAGACGATAAGACATACTTATACATAATAATTATTATATATTGTATCGCGAAATCGCGCAAATATCAAGAGATTTGTTAGACTTATGTAAATTAAATTGCACTTTATGAAAGAAAATCGAGGCTTTCGCCTCGATTTCAGGTGCTATGACGGTTGGCTGATAAAGTTAGGCTACCTTGAACGCGCGGCGGTCCTGCGCGCAGTTCTTTGTTCAGAGGCTCTGTTGGCGGCTCTCCTGCGCCGCCTCTCCTCATACGGATTCTTGAACATATTCTCCTTCTTGGGGTTATACTTCTGCCCCTCAATAAGAACGCGGTTCGGGTTCTTCGCCTTTGCTCTGAAATAGAGCAAAACGCCGAAAAGCGTGCCGAAAACAATCAGCAAAAATGCCAGAAGCGCAATGAAATTAAACTCGCTGCGTTCCACTATCACCGCCGAAAGCTCAGCTTCTTCGGGCTGTGCGGCGGCTTCCACGGTGATTGTTTGCGCTGACGTGAGATTGTCAATACGCGTGACGACGCTGAGAAAATGCACAGCAAGCGCGGTTATGACGAGAATTATCAGAAAAGAGATAATAGTCTTTACAGGTTGAAATTTCAAATTGAACTCCCCTTGAATTCCTTAATTGTTACAATTCGGTTACATTCTATCATTTATGGAGAGAAAAAGCAAGCTTTTATTTTGGTTTACCAAGGCTCCGCTGGTGGAAGGCACTGTTTTGACATTTCCAGCGCCTGCATTTATAATAGTTCATGGTTGCCAAAATAATGATTGCAGTAAGGAGATTTAATGTGAAGAGAGACGCGAGAATTGTTGTGACGAAGGTGATAAACAGATATGACGTGCTGGTGACCGTGCCGCTTGTGAACCCCAAGCTTTTCTACACCGCGAAGCCGTATTCCGGCGAGGATACCTTCATCTGCGATATTATCGGCGACGAGGCTGTGGTGGAGAATCCATGCGAGGGGCAGCGGCCGTATTTTATAGTGAAATCTGACAGCTCACCCGATATTCTGGCGTCCACGCGCGCGGTTGATTTGGCGGAGGTAGAGAATTTCCGCGACCAGGGCGGCTATCTCACGGAAAGCGGAAAAACCGTGAAGTGGGGCAGATTCCTGCGCGGCGGAGCCTTTGACAAGCTCTCGGACAACGGCAAGGCATATCTTGACACGATGAACATCAAAGCTATTTTGGATTACCGTGCAACAGATGAAATCAAGCATAACCCGGACTATTCCCCTGCCGGTGCAAAATACAATCATGCTCCCGCAATGAGAGCTTTACCCATAGGACCGGGCGGCGACGCACGTGTTTTGCGCTCACTTGAGGAGGATATGGAGCTGATAACCTGCGAGAGTGATGTTGAAGAAGCACTGAATAATTTCCGTATGCTTTACAAGGATTTACCGTTTCACAATCCCGCCTACACGAAGCTTTTCGAAACGCTGGACAGCGAAAGCACCGTGCCGCTTTATCAGCATTGCTCTGCGGGAAAAGACCGAACAGGCGTGGGCTGTGCGCTGACCTTGCTCGCCCTCGGCGTGGGTATTAACACCGCAATGGGAGATTACCTGCTTTCCGCGACATATCGCGAGGAGGCGAACAAGATGTTTTTTGAGAATATAAAAGACAAATTTGCAAGCGAATACGGCGTTAAATTCTTCTACAGGATTATGAGTGTGGAGAAGAGCTTTTTACAGAGCAGCTTCGACAAAATCTTTGAAATGTATCCCAGCTTTGATGCTTTTTTGAAGGAGGAGTATCAGATTACTCCGGATAGAGTTGAGCATTGGCGGAATTTGCACCTGGTGTGAGGCACATATGAGATTTAATCATATCATCTGGGATTTTGACGGCACGCTTTTCGACACTTATCCGGTAATGGCGCGCTGTTTTCAAGGTATGCTGGCAAAGCATGGCATAGAAGAGCAGGAAGACTGCATATCTGCGCTGATGAAAGTATCTATTGGAGAGACCTACAGGCATTTCATCGGGAAGTATCTGCTTGGAGACGGTTTTAAGAAACAATATGAAGATTTGCGAACAAAGAATGAATTCGAAAGTGTTTTGCCTTTTAACGGAATTCCGGAGGTTCTACGCACAATCTGTGAATCCTGCGGTTATAATTATCTTTTCACGCACCGTGGTAATTCGGCCTTGCGCTTGCTTGAAAAGTATGATTTGCTCTCATATTTCAAAGAAGCTGTTACCAAAGAGCAGAATTTTGCACGCAAGCCCTCCCCTGATGCCATACACTATCTTATGAATAAATACGGTTTTCCCGCCGAAGAGGCAATTATGGTAGGTGACAGAGAGATTGACATCTTATCAGGGAAGAATGCGGGGATTTTCTCATGCTGCTTCACAGGCGGCGGCGAAAAGTGTGGTGCGGCAGATTTCAATATTGACAGCTTCAGTGATTTTGATAAGGTTTTAGGGGGTTAATTTGTGAAGAATAAATCTAGAGTTTATTGGGTTGAGCCGTTCATTTTTATGTTTTTCGGTCTGCTTCATATTCACCGAATCTGGGGCCTGATTGACCGTGCTGGATATGCCGATTTTTGGCTTTCCCTGATGGAAGGCAAAGGGTGGTTTTATTTCGTACTGATGGGAATTATGGCCGCTCTGTGTGTATCAGGAATTGTCCTATTCATTAAAAACCGAGGGCATAATTATTGGTGGAGATGGTTCTACATATTTGGCGGAGGGTATGTCATTTTTGACTTGTTTGCCATCTATGTTGAGCTTGACATTTGGAAAAAACTTCTTTCAGCCATGTTTGACACCTCTGCGCCATACTGGAATATTCTTTGGGGCGGATTTATAACATTGGGCTTAGTCTCATTCGGAATCGGGATCAGTTTAATCATAAAAAGAGTGCGAATGAAAAATAATCAAGGATAAAATATGCTGGATGAAAAGATAATTTGGCATAATTTAGTATACATAATTTTTGATTGCCATAGTATATAAAAGAAAACCCATCACATGCATGAGCTTGTGATGGGTAACTTCATTATTCGGGGTTAAATTACTTAACCTCAACCTCTGCGCCGGCTTCCTTAAGCTTTGCAGCCAGAGCGTCTGCATCGTCCTTGGAGATGCCTTCCTTGATAGCCTTAGGTGCAGCGTCAACGAGCTCTTTGGCCTCTTTAAGGCCAAGGCCTGTCGCCTCTTTGACAACCTTGATGACGTTGATTTTGCCTGCGCCCGCGTTTGTGAGAACGACGTCAAACTCTGTCTTCTCT
>QMCD01000910.1_pt2 | contig 36037 bp, 39 predicted proteins | sample 1821841 | NCBI WGS metagenome assembly QMCD01 (sample SAMN01991225, study PRJNA193472) | Termite gut metagenome, whole genome shotgun sequencing project. | isolation source: worker | host: Macrotermes natalensis
TACGCGCCCGAGAAAAAGTCCGATGCACTCATCAACTTGACATCAGAACCCATTGAACCAAGCTCGCCCGCGCCGTTTCTCAAATCAAAACCTGTCGCAATAACGGTAACCTGAACCTCATTTTGAATCTTCTCGTCAACAGCCGTACCGATAATAACAGTCGCATCATCAAGCACCGTTTTGTGGATGACATTTGCCGCATCAGTAATCTCGTGCAGCGTCATATCAGGGCCACCCGTGATGTTAACGATAACTCCCGATGCACCGTTGATTGAGGTTTCAAGCAGCTGCGAATTGATAGCAACCTCGGCCGCTTTCACCGCTCTGCCCTCACCCGTGCCGCGTCCGATACCCATCAGCGCAGAACCCGATGCCTGCATAACGTTCTTCACATCGGCAAAGTCAACGTTGATAAGCCCCGGAATCGTAATAATATCAGAGATACCCTGAACACCGCGCAGCAGAACCTCGTCAACAATCGTGAATGATTCTGTAAGCGATACTTGTCTGTCAACAACCTGAAGCAGTTTGTCGTTCGGGATAACAATAATCGCGTCAACGGCTTCTTTTAGTTTGTCCAACCCTGCCGCCGCCTGGATTTGACGCTTTTTACCTTCAAACGCAAACGGTTTCGTAACGACACCGATTGTCAAAATCCCGAGTTCTTTCGCGATTTTAGCAACAACAGGAGCCGCACCGGTACCGGTACCGCCGCCCATTCCGGCTGTTACAAACAGCATATCCGCACCGTCAAGCGCCTCTGTAATCTCTTGCTGGGCTTCTTCAGCCGCTTTTTCACCAACGGAAGGATCGCCGCCCGCACCCAAACCTGATGTAACCTTTGTACCAAGCTGGACAATATTTTTTGTCCCGCCGTATTCCAATACCTGCAAATCAGTGTTCATAAGCCAAAACTCAACACCCGACAGACCGGCTTTAATCATTCGGTTGACCGCGTTTCCGCCGCCGCCGCCGACTCCGACTACCTTGATGCTGGTGGGACTCAAGTACTGAGTGCGTTTATCGCTGCCTGATGCGCTGTCTTTCTTTGCAAAAATATCTGATACAAAATTTTCCATACTGATTTCCTTATTATATGATAACAATAATTTAACATGAACATAAAAAAAAAACAAAAACAAATGTCAAGTTCTTAATATTTTGTAAGATTTTTGTGATAAAATAAACACTATGAAATTTGCAATATGCTGCAACGACGATATTAAACAGGCCGCCAAGGTCAAAGAAACACTGGCCCGGCTGCTGCCCGATGCGCGAATGCTCAGCATTGATGCGCTTGAAACCGGTGCGGATTTTACGTTTGTAATAGGCGGCGACGGGACAATCTTAAAGGCCGCGCGGTTTTTTGCCGCGCATAATGTGCCGATTTTCGGGATAAACCTTGGCAGGCTCGGGTTTTTGTCGCAAGCCGGCGTAAACGAAATTGAATCCGCCGTGCAAAAAATTAAAAACGGCGAATATAAAGTTCAAGACAGGATAATGCTTAAAAGCGGCGCCAGCGTGGCATTAAACGATTTTGTTGTAAAAGGATGCGCCGCCGGGCGCACATCAAGATTCTCGTTAAAAATCAACGGTGAACTTTTGTGTGATTATCTGGCCGACGGGGTTATAATCGCGACACCGACAGGCTCAACAGCCTACGGGTTGTCTGCGGGCGGGCCGGTCTTGGAGCCGTCCTTAAACGCGTTTGTTATCGTGCCGATTGCAGCGCACACGCTAAGCGCGCGGCCGCTTGTTGTGCCCGACAGCGAAAAAATCACCGTCTGCACCCAAAAATTTGTCGTAAGCGCTGACGGTCAGGAGGTTTACGAGGGCACGGACGAAATAATTATTCAAAAATCAAAGTATTGTGCGAAACTTGCGCTGCTGGATGACACGGAGTTTTATCCGCTTTTGCGCGACAAACTGCACTGGGGAATCTCTCCGCTTAAATGTTAAAATGTTTTATGTAACAAATTGTAACAAGTCTAAACATGCCTGAAATCATGTGTTTTGGCATGTTTTTACATATATAAGATATTAAAACAAGAGAGAGTTATGGCAGCAGACTTTTTTACACAACGAATAAATATGGGCAATCCTCATTTGAATGTGAAAAACACCTCGGCACACGGTGGGACGCCGCTGTACAAAGGTAATAACGCAGGGTTTGCGCAGCGCACTGTGAATTACGGCTGGATGACCCCGGATTACAGCGGGTTTACGGGCTCGCGCGATAACGGGCACCGGCTGGCAGCGCACGTAAACATGATGAACCAGCTGCAATTGACGCAATTTGGACAGAATTGTTTCGGTTGTTCGGAACCGCCCAAATCTAACGGCTGGTTTGCAGCGCTTGCAGGTATCGGGCTTGGAGTCGGTATCCTTTCAATGTTCAAAAACAGTTTTGGTCCGGCAGAAGGCTCCGAACCCACACTTAGAACGGATACGCCAAGCGGTTCCGGCGGTACGTCCGGCTCAGGCGGGGCGAATGTTCCTGCAACAGACGGCGATGATTCCGGCAGCGGTGGTGCCGGAATAACACCGATGGGCGACGGATCCTCCCCCGTCGGAAAATTAGACACAGCTGCCGGTATAAGCAGCGAATTGTCAAGATTAACAAAAATGGCAAACCCCAACGAGGCCGAACTGGGTGCTGCGATATTTGCAGCTGAACAAGCTATAGTCACGCGCTACGCTGACAATGGCGGAGTAATCCCTGCAGGCAGGCCTGCAGAATTAAAACAACAAATCAGCGAACAAAAATCAAAACTGCGAGGTGCCGAGAGTGCCGCTGACAAGGCTGAAAAACATCTGACGAATACTCAACAAGGCAAAGCCATGGCCGAAAAGAACCTTGAAGCCGCTTTGACGGGCAGAGATGAGACGGCCGGAATATACGCTGAAAAACAAAAAGCCTTTGTTATAGCAGAAGAAGCCAAAATGGCTGCGCAGCAAGTCTTGACCGGAGCAGAGCAAGGTCTGGCTCGGGCACAGGCGGCTTTGGACGCTCTGACACCGGAATCTGAAGGATATACAGCTGCGCAAACAGCAGTTACAACCGCGGAACAAAATGTTACCACCGCCAAAACAAAACTTGAAGAGGCTGACCAAGCTAAACAAGCTGCCGAAACCGCTGCCAACGAAGCTAAAGTAGCGCTGGTAGCCGCAGAAGAACACGGAGAAGCTTTGGCCGGACGTCTTGATGCAATTGCCCAGCAGCTTGTCACCGCTGAAAAAGCACACTCAGAGGCCCAAACTGCATCTGCAACGGCTGGCGGTAACGTCACAACCCTTCAAAACGCGCTTAAACTCCTTGAAGATGAAAAGGCAGTCGTGGATTTGCAAGAACTCATTAAAAAAGGTGACGATAAATTACAAGGAGAATATAACGAAAATACACGCGCAGCCGAAAGAGCCGACGGACAGGCAGCAAGCGATGACGCGCGAGCAGATAAATTCGCCAAAAGATCCGATCCGTCACAATGGGATGCGACAGAACATGCAGGAAAAGCACTGGATCACAGCGCAGAAAACCAGTTTGTACGCGCGGATAGTCAAGAAAGAAAATCCGATTTTGATGCAGCCAGATCGGAAAGACAGTTCCAAACAGCAGAAGAGTACAGCGCAAAGGCTGATACACACGAACGTGAGGCTCAGAACCAGCGGATAGCGACACTTGAAGGCAAAGCGGCGCGAATAAACTTTGACATTACACCGTATGCGACGCTAAGGACTACAAATCCTCAAGGGTATATTGACGCACTAGATGCAGCCATTGCGGACAAACTGTCCCCGCCACCGGAAGAGGCCTGAGTCCTGACCAGGTGCACCAATCACCGAAGTCAGGAGAGCGAGCTTAAGAAAGAGAAGAAGATTAAAAACTTAATATAAAATAAAAGCCATCCGCAAAGGGTGGCTTTTTTTAAGTTTTGTTATTAATATTTATTTTTGTAAATTCGCACCAAACCCGCACCGCTGTTCATGTTCCATGAAAAGCAAGTATTTTACATGACTTGTTAACAAAAATTAAGTAAATATTTTTTGGACCGGCTCAATTGTACATGTGACACTCGTTTTGCATGAAACTACATCTGTCGTTTGTAACACTTTTCACCCGCCTGAACACATGCCTTGAACATTGTGTGCTAATCTTGAAGGATAGACTTTTTTGACAAAATCGTTCCTTGGATGGATTAATTTTGCTCCGAAAATAGTTTAAAATCAATGTTGAGGGGATTAGAAAATTGTTAGATCACGGTTACATCCAAATTTATACAGGGGACGGAAAAGGTAAAACCACGGCATCACTCGGGCTTGCGCTGCGCGCACTCGGCCATGGATGGAATGTGCTTATTATCCAATTCACAAAAGGCGACAGCGCAACATCTTATGGCGAACTCGCATCCGGCCTTAAGTTTGACAACCTTGAGGTCAAGCAGTTCGGCATGGACCGCGTGGCCTACGCGCACAATGTTTGCATGGAAGACTACAAAGAGGCCAAACGCGGCTGGGAATGCGCCAAAGAGGCTATCAACTCCGGCAAATACCAGCTAATCATCCTTGATGAAATTAACATCTGCACCGCGATGAATATGGTGAAGGTAAGCGAAGTCAAAGAGGCGCTTTTGAACAAACCTGAGAACCTTGAAATCGTTCTGACCGGCAGATATGCACACCCTGAACTAAAGGCGCTCGCGCATCTTGTAACAGAAATGAAACCTGTCAAACACTACTTTGACACAGGTGTTATGGCACGGCAAGGGATAGAGTATTAAGAAGAGAGAGGGTCTTCGGGCCGGCTAAGGCTCGCGTTTTGCAGCCCGGCAAAAAATATAAAAATCCTTTTTGTTTCAATATAACTTGAAATACCGGACTTGAAAAAGTCCGTTTTTATTTTGGAGAATGCATTTTTGTTACAAATCTTGATTTTTGTGGTATAATGTGAAAAAAGGGGAGAAAAAACTATGTCAAATCCGGTTTTAAACACGGCGTTTGCCGATCAGCGTCAGGCGCTGAACAGCGAGCCGATGAGCGTTCAAGGCGCAATCAACAAGACACTTGGCCTGCTGGCGCTTGCAACTTTAAGCGGCGCGTACACTTGGCAGCTGTTTTTGCAAGGGTTCACCGACAAGGTCCAAATCCTTATGTGGACAGGGCTCATCGGCGGGCTAATCTTTGCTCTGGCCGGAATTTTCACGGTATCAAGCTCGCTCAAAAAAGGCGAAAACCCGAAAGCCATCGTCTGGCTTGCACCCGCTTATGCGCTGTTTGAAGGGCTTGCGCTCGGCGGAATATCAGCGGTTTACGCGAGTTTATATGCCGGAATTATCTTTCAAGCCGTACTGGCAACATTCGCCGTCTGCTTTGTCATGCTTTTGCTTTTCAAAACAAACACCATCCGCGCGACAGAAAAATTCCGCGCGGTGCTTTTGACCGCAACGCTTTCGGTGCTGGTCGTCTACGTTATCCAAATCATCGCGTCACTTTTTGGCCGCGGAATACCTTTGATATTTGAATCTGGCAACATCGGTATCGCGTTCAGCCTTGTGGTGGTCGCAATTGCGTCGTTGAATTTGATTATTGATTTTGAATTCATTGAACAAGGTGCGCGAAACCTCATCCCGAAAAACTGCGAATGGTACGGCGCGCTCGGCCTGATGATAACGCTTGTCTGGTTGTATCTGGAAGTCCTCCGGCTTTTGGCTAAATTGAACGACAGACGCTAGGGGCGGCGTATGGGGCAGGCCGGTCACAGAGCGGCTGTCACAAGAGTGTTGGGCGCAGCGTTGGTTTCAACCGTGATATAGTTGCGCGTAATCCCTTTTTTCCCGCTTTTTTCAACGAGAATCTCGTGTGTTATACCGAGGTTTTTGGCAAGAAATTCATCATGTTTTTGCTTTGATATAGCGCGTATAATTTTTGCACGCTCCTGTTTGACCGCCTCGCCGACCTGATTTGGCATCGCAGCGCCCGCTGTTCCGGCGCGCAGCGAATACGGAAACACATGGATTTGGCTCAAACCCGCCCCCGCAAGATTCTTGCGCGTGACTTCAAAATCCTCCTCTGATTCACCCGCAAAGCCCACAATAATATCGCTCCCGACAAACGGGAGCTCAAAGCATTCGTTAATTTTTTCAATCAGCGCCAGCGATTGCTCCGCGGTATAATGACGGTTCATCGCGCACAATGTCTTGTCACACATAGATTGCAGCGACAGGTGAAAATGCGGACAGAATTTTGTGCTTGCGGCCAAAAAATCCAACATTACATCATCAATTTCAAGCGGGTTAAGCGAGCCGAGCCGGTAGCGCGCAATGGATGTTGTTTCAACAGATTTCAAAAGGTTTAAAAGTCCGCCTTTATACTGGCCGATATGTATACCGGTAAAAATGACTTCCTTGAAACCCGCGGCGGCAAGGCTTTCCACCTGCTCTACAATCTCGTTTACCCCGGCGCTGCGTGATTTGCCGCGCGCAAACGGGATTATGCAATAGGCGCAGCGATTGTCGCACCCGTCTTGAATCTTTACACTGGCGCGCGTGCGCGGGTAAACAGGAACCACAGTCGGCGTAAAGCTGTCAAGGCTTGCGATATCGCCAACATTGCATTTTTCGCTCAACTCAATTATGTTTGCCCCGAGTTTTTCATCGTTGCCAACAACAAAATCCACAAAATCATTTTCCAGCAGATTTTCTTTTTCAACCTGCGCAATGCAGCCGGTCAGGACATTTATTATGCCGGGGTTCTTGTTTTTTGCGCTGCGGAGCAGGTAAAACGCCTCGTTATCACTTTTGTGCGTCACGGTGCAAGAGTTCAACACAAATATATCGGCGTCTTTGACATTTTGCACCTGTATCAAGCCCCCGGACACAAGGTTTTGCGTGATTACGGCACCTTCAAACTGGTTCGCTTTACAGCCCATGGTGTGGATAAAAAACTTTTTCATTCCTTTATCTTAACATCTCTTTATATATTGTCAAAAAAAATTCTTGAAGAGTTATAATGTGGATGTTAAGCGGAAAGTGTAGGTGTCAAACATGCAAGTTCAACCGGTAAGTTTTTGCGGCAAGGAAACTAACTCTAACAAGAAGTTTTCAAAAATTTTGTATGCGGCGGCGCCCGTAGCAGCCGGGGTTGTTGCCGCGGCCAGCAACAACACGTTTGTGCAGACGGTTGGCAAAACAGGGTTCGGTATAAAAGGTGTCTCAGCCAGAATCGCAAACGGTGTAAAAGCCGGCGGAGCGTTGGCTCTGGCGCTCGGGCTGATTGATCTTGTTTTCAAAACTAATAATACTGTCGTGCGGAATTCATCAAAAGCGCGCGAGTTTGAGCGCAACCACCCGATGATATCCACTGTGGGACTTTTCGGGGCATCGCTTGCCGCAATAAAAGGCGGTGAATCACTTCTCAAAGGTGCCATCAACAAAATACCTGATAAAGCCGCAGACAAAATTGTTGAAACAGTTTTTGGCGCGACCGGAAAAATTAACGGCTCAAAATTTATTGATAATATCGCGTCAACCGCGGCAAAATTAGCGGACAAAATCCACCCGGCAATCAAACAAGCCGGCGCGAGAGTCTTGCCCTGGACGCCTTTTGTATTGCTGGTCGGCAGCGCTATTTGCGCATCGGCTGCATCGGCTGCATCGGCACAAAAAAAAGCCGCCTGAGCACACCGCGTTCAATTGTGATATAATGGCTTTATGGACAAATATGAGGACTTTATTTCAACGGTCAGCCACGAGCTGCGCACACCTTTGACGTCAATCAGAGGGTTTTCGCAAACGATGCTGGAATCCTGGGACAAAATCTCGGATTCCGACAAAAAAAAGTTCCTCAAAATCATTGAGGAGCAGTCTGTCCGGCTGATTAACCTTGTTGAGAATATGCTTTTTACGGCAACGAATTTTATCCTAAAAGATGTCGCGCTAAAACCCTGCGTTGAGGCTGTTGTCTCGGTTTTGAAAAACCGGTACCCAACGCGCGTTTTTAAAATTGACATAAGCGAAAAGCTGCCTGCCGTGCTTGCTGACAAAGATAAATTACATCAGGTTTTGACAAACCTGATTGAAAACGCGGCAAAATATTCGGACTCCGATATAACAATAAGCGCCGCGCAGGTGCAAAACCTTATCAGCATAAAAGTGACCGACACCGGTATCGGGATTGACGAAAAAGATTACGAAAAAATCTTTGAAAAATTCTCACGTGTGGACAATCCCCTGACGCGCAAGACAGAGGGCTCGGGGCTCGGGCTTTATATAACAAAAAATATCGTGGAACAAATGAACGGGCAGATAAATGTAACTTCCGGCGCGGGTCTGACGACTTTTGAGGTGCGGCTGCCGATAAGCAATTTGGAAGCGAGGGTGCGATGCAGTCAGTAACATTGATTATAGATTCGCGGCGCGAGCTGCCGGCAAAATACAAAAAACTGCTTGACAATAGCACGCAGGTCATCATTGAAAAAAATATTTTAAGCGCGATGAAGGTCATCCAAAGCCTTGAACCGGACTTGATTATAATATCCGGTGACAATTTGGTTGATGACTGCCGCAAAATCCGCGCGCTGACCTACAACATGCGCCCAATTATTGTCGGGATGTCAAAGTCCGCCGAGCTTGACGATAAGCTGCAGGTTCTGGACGCAGGCGCCGACGATTTTATCTCCGAACCTGTTAATCCGGAAGAATTTAAGGCGCGAATCAACGCCCACCTTCGCCGCGAATACGAATCGTGCCTGGATTACAAAAAACTTTTGCCGGATAAAAACTGCTCAATGCGCGCGCTGAAAAGAATCAGCTCAAAAAACTGGGCCGCGCTTTTGGTCAGTATTGAAAATTTTCAAAACTACAAAGACACCTACACCGAGCTTGCATCCGACAAACTTGTCCAGACATTTATAGCGATAACACAATCCGCGCTCGGCGAAAACGATTATTTCGGGCTGCTATCAGGCAACGAGTTTCTCATAATAACGGACCCTTTAAAATCCGAACGGGTCGCGAATTATCTTGCCTTCACGTTTGACGCGGTTGTGCCGAAATTCTACTCGGTGCAAGATAACGCGCGCGGATTTGTGATTATGCAAGGCGATGAATTTGCCGGCAGACGCTCGGGCTTTGTGCGACTTGCGATAGGCGTTGTGACGGGCGAGTTTGTTCAGTACGAGAATTTGCAGCAGATTTTAAACGTGCTTGCCGGAACAAACAGGCTGGCCAAAAACATGAGCAAATCCGGGTTCATTATTGAGCGTCCGCGAATAAGCGCAAACGCGGCCGCATCCGAGTTCAATAACCGCATCGCGATTATTGAAAAAGACGAGGCGCTCACAACGCTGCTCACAACGATTTTGCAGCTGCAAGGCTACGAAATCTCCGACAAAAACCCTGCTGTTGTGATATTGGATGAGGATTTGGCGCGAATTAACGATTTTGGCAGCGCAAAAATTATCGTGACATCCATCTCGCACGACAAAGAGCGGATTTTGGCCGCAGGCGCAGACATTTACCTGCCAAAACCTTACGAGGTTTCGCAGCTTGTCCGCTGGGTTGAGCAGCTCATAGACCCCTAGTCAACCTGAAAAAACAGGCTTTTTGGCGCGCCGCATTGCGGGCAGGTCCAATCATCAGGCAACTGTTCAAACGGTGTGCCTTCCGCACTTTCATCGTAGACCCATCCGCAAGCGCTGCATTCGTATGACATATTTACCCCCTCCTTTTATGTTATAATTATATCATGAAACACGAGTTTGTGCAAAAAGTTTATTACGCGGACACTGATGCTTACGGCGTTGTGTGGCACGGTGCGTACTTGCGGTGGATGGAGGCCGGTCGCTGCCTCTGGTGCGAATCATCAGGTATAGACCTGATTGACCTTGATAAAAACCACGATATTGTCATCCCCGTTGTGGGGCTGAATATCCGCTACAAATCTTCCGCAAAACTCGCAGACACCGTGATAGTTGAAACAAGTCTGGAAAAAGCCGGCGCGCTGTCAGCCGTGTTCAAGCAGGTAATCCGCGGCGAGGACGGCAAAATTTTTGTTGAAGCGCAGGTAGAAACAGTCGCGGTAAACTCCGAGGGCAAGCTGTACCGCAGAATGCCGGAGGTGCTGGCAAATGCGTTTAAATAAATATATTGCATCAAGCGGTCTGTGTTCGCGGCGCGATGCCGACGAGTTGATTGAGGCGGGCAAAGTCACCGTAAACGGCAAAACTATCACGCAGATGGGGTTTTACGTCAGAGAAAAAGATAAAGTGACCGTAAACGGAAAGTTCATCCGTCCTGTCAGGCACGAATACTACCGGTTCTACAAACCGGCCGGTTACATCACAACATCCGACGACGAAAAAGGCCGCAAAACTATTTATGACCTGCTGCCGGAAAACTTTTCGCACCTGAAACCTGTCGGGCGCCTGGATAAGGATTCAACCGGGCTTTTGATTTTGACAAACGACGGTGATTTGATTAACGAGCTGACTCACCCGTCAGTTAAGGTGCCGAAAGTTTATATGGTGACGCTTGATAAAAAAATGGGCAGACCGCAGATTGAACAGATGGCCAAAGGTATTGAACTGGACGGAAAAACAGCGTACGCCGAGGTTTTGCCGGTGGAAAATACTCTTGTACAAATAACTCTTTACCAAGGGATGAACCGCCAAATCCGCCGCATGCTTGAATTTTTGGGGTTTGAAGTAAAATCACTCAAACGCGTTGCGCACGCAACAATCGCACTGGACGGGCTTAAACGCGGCGAGTTCAAAATAATAAAACCAAAGCGAATTAAAGAGTTAAAAGCATTTTTGGGGAAACTGTCATGAACGCAATCACGGGAAACATCGGTGCAGGCAAGTCAGAGGCGGCAAAAATCCTTGAATCACGCGGGTTCAAAGTCATTGACGCCGACAAGATTGCACACGAAGTTTTAGAGCGCGAAATGCCCGGGCTCGCGCGCGAGGCTCTGGGCGAAGTCGCGTTCGCCGATCCGGAGTTTAGAAAAAATCTGGAAGAATTAATCCATCCGGGTGTAAAAGCCGCAATCCTCGCAAGCGACGCGGATTTTGCAGAAGTACCGCTGCTTTTTGAGGCCGGCTGGCAGGATTTGTTTGATAAAATAATTTTAATCACCGCATCTGAAACCGTGCGGCTGGAGAGGCTTTTGGCGCGCGGCTACACAAAAGAGCACGCGCTGAATCGCATGGCATCTCAAATTCCGCAAGAAGAAAAAATCGCCCGCGCAAACATAGTTATTGAAAACAACGGCACGCTAACAGAGCTAAAAGAGGCGCTTAAACAGGTATAAAGACCGCCGCGTTGTCTGACAATCTGGTTTTTTTCACGTGGTCGCTCACGTCTGTTCCGTCGCCGCGCGTCACGCCGACATGCCCGTACACTTGCGCCAGACGGCCGCCTTCACCCGGCGGGTAAACAACAAAACACCCGGCCGGAAGGTTTTCTAAATCATCACCTGAAACTTTAATTTCTTTAAAATTAGGGTTGGCTCGCAAATTATCCGCCCACTGGTGCGCGTCACCGTATTGACCGCTGGTAAGCCGCCCGGACAAGATACGGGTTACGGATATAGAGCGCACAATCACCAATATTACCGTCCGCATGAGACATCAGATCATCCACTATTTGTTTTGCCTTGTGTTCGTTATATCCCGGGATTGACGGGTCCGCCTTGTACGGGATTTTAAACTCCGGTTTTTGCGCCGGCGGCGATTGCTGCGGCGATGGAGGTTGCGACGGAGGCGGCGATTTTTGCGCAGCCGTGAACATCGGCATAAAAAAATCAAACATCGGCGCATAATTAAATATTGAAGGACCCATCACGGGAAAATTAAAAAACGACGACAGGTACGGAGCCGGCACCTGGTTAAAGCGCAGCGCCGGCGGCATAAAATATGACGGCCACATATACGTGTTTAACATGAAATTTCCCCTATATATATTATAAGTAATTTCGCGCCTAAAAATTGCCTTTTGAGAACTGCATGTTGTAAAGATTTTTGTAGCTGCCGTCAGGGATATTCATCAGTTCGTCGTGCGTGCCGAGCTCAACAAGCTCACCCTCGTTAATCACCGCGATGCGGTCTGCGTTTTTGATGGTTGAAAGCCTGTGCGCGATAACAAAAACGGTTTTGTCGGCCATAAGATTATCAAGCGCCTTTTGCACAACCGCCTCAGATTTGTTATCAAGCGCAGATGTTGCCTCATCAAGCACAATAATAGGTGCATCTTTCAGCATCGCACGCGCAATCGCGACCCGCTGGCGCTGCCCGCCCGAAAGCGACGCCCCGCGCTCACCTACCGGTGCGTCAATACCAACATCTTCCAAAAACTCATCCAAATGCGCCATCTTGATTACGCTCGCCAAATCGTCATCTGCCGCGTTTTTGTTGCCCATTAAAATATTGTCGCGAATAGTGCCCGTGAACAAAAAATTATCCTGAAACACAAACGAAATATTCTCCCGCAGCGAGACCAAATCCAGATTGCGGATATCTTCCCCGTCAAATTCAATCTTGCCCTGCGTCACATCGTAAAATCTTGGCAGCAAATTCACCAGCGTTGATTTGCCACCGCCGGAGTTGCCGACCAGCGCTATCATCTCGTTTTTTTGCACCGTTAAGTTAATATTTTTTAAAACAGGCGTCCCTTTTTCGTACTCAAAACTTACATTCTGAAATTCAATGTTATTTTGCAGCCCCTGCATTTTAGGCGCATTTGGCTGCGCGGTAATAACAGGCGCCAAATCAAACAGCTCAAACACGCGCCCCATTGAAACAAAAACGCCCTGAATTTGAGTCAATGTATTACCCAGAGTTTTTACTGGTTTATACAGCAGCAAAAGCGATGTCACAAAAGAAATAAGTCCGCCCGCGCTCAACTGGCCCGACAAAACCAGATGCGTCCCGTATTTTAAAACCAGCGCAATACCCACCGCACAAACAGTATACATAATCGGCGACATCCACCCCACACGTTTTGCCAGCGACATGTTAATCCCAAACTGCTGATTTATCTGCGATTGGAACATATTGTTGCGCGCATCTTGCAGGTTATACGCGCTCATAATCTTGTTCCCGCCGAAAGTTTCGTTGAAATTCGTTGTCATATCGCCGCCAACGACTATATTTTCGTTAGATGCGCTTTTAATTTTTTTCCTGATAAAAGTAACCGGCGTAATCGCGGCACCCATAATGACAAGCCCGATAACCGCAAGTTTCCACGAGTTAAACAAGAGCACAAACGCCAGCCCGATAACCCCGCAAAACGCGGTGATAAGCGTTTCCAACGAGTTAATCACATTGCGCGACGCGGTCTCAGGGTCGGATAAAAATCTTGACAAAACCATTCCGGAAGAATTCACATCATAAAACTGCGGATCCATCGACGTCAGTTTTTTGAACAAATCAACTTTGAGCGCGTTTGAAATCTTGTTACCAACCCAGTTTGTCAGATAAAAATTAACATATTTCAAAAACCCCTGAAACGCCGCAAAGGCAACTATCCCGAACGGTATCACCGCAGCACAGAAACTCTGGACATAAATAGTGTGGTCGTAAAAATTCCAGATTTGAGACGGGTCACCGTTAATTACATAGTCGGTGTAAAACCTGAGCGAAAGCGCCACCACGCCGTCTAAAAGCCCGAGCGGAATCGCAATAATCAAATTCAAAATTATACGCGGCAAAACAGGATGAATATACGGAAAAATCCGCTCCAGCAAGTATTTATAACGAAACGCATCCTTTGAAACAGTATTCTTTAAAACATAATCCATGTTTTAATTCTAGCATAAACATGGTACAATGTTCGTATGAAAATTTGTGTAATAGGAACAGGATACGTCGGATTGGTTGCAGGGACGGGCTTTGCCGAGATGGGTAACCATGTTGTTTGCGTTGATAACGATATTAAAAAACTTTCCAAGCTGCAAAACGGCGTCATCCCGATTTACGAGCCCGGGCTTGAAGACCTTATCAAAAACAACGTAACAAACGGCCGGCTGCAGTTTTCAAGCGATTTGCCTGCTGCCGTGCGCTCTTGCGACATCTGTTTTATCGCTGTCGGAACCCCGCAGAGCGAGGACGGTTCGGCTGATTTGCAATGCGTTGAGGCCGTCGCACGTGACATCGGGCAAGCAATCAACGGTTACAAAATCATCGTGAACAAATCAACCGTGCCGGTCGGCACCGCGCTGCGCGTCAGCGAAATTATTGCCGCGCGCACAAAACACCCGTTTGATGTCATCTCCAACCCCGAGTTTTTGAAACAAGGCGGACCCTCCTGACTCTTCCGAAGCTTCGTAAAGCTCTCGTTATCGGCTCAAATTCCGAACGCGCGTCCAAAATCATGCAAGAGCTCTACGCGCCGTTCGTGCGTAACGGCAACCCGATAATAGTTATGGATGTCAAATCTGCCGAGATGACAAAATATGCGGCAAACTCGTTTTTGGCGGTAAAGATTTCGTATATGAACGAGATTGCAAACATCTGCGAAAAAATCGGCGCGAACGCTGATATGGTGCGCGTCGGGATGAGCGCGGACGCTCGTATCGGCTCACAATTTTTGTACCCCGGGCTTGGCTACGGCGGCAGCTGTTTTCCAAAAGATGTCAAGGCACTAATCAAAACCGCACGCGACAACGGCTGCAACCACAAGTTGATTTTGAGCGCCGACATAATCAACCACGAGCAGCGCGAAATTTTTGTACGCAAAATTCTGAACCGGTTCGGCGAAAACCTGACCGGCAAAACCTTCGGTATCTGGGGGCTCGCGTTCAAACCGAAAACAAACGATATGCGGATGGCGCCGTCCATCACAATAATCAACGCGCTGCTTGAACGCGGTGCGAAAATTCAGGCGTTTGACCCAAAAGCCGACGGCAGCCAAATTTGGGGCGACAAAATTACGTATGCTCCAAGCGCCTATGAGGCACTCAAAAACGCCGATTGCATGCTGCTTTTAACGGAGTGGAACGAGTTTCGCCAGCCGGATTTTGACAAGATGAAAAGTCTTATGAAATCCCCCGTTATTTTTGACGGCAGAAACCAATACGACCCTGCCGCACTGGACGGATTTGAATATCACTGCGTCGGCAAAGGGGTAGAACCGGTTCTAAGCGGGCTGCCGGTATAACCTGCAATAACCGCGCTAACCGCGTATAACTTCAATCCCGCCCGCGCCCGCCGCAATCCACATGCCCGTCGTCACCGAAACTTTTTTCGCGGGTTTTGAATTTTTGTTTTCTTCAATAAAATCCAAAATAATATTTATCCGCGTGCGATCGTAATCAATTCCGTTGTCCGTAAAAATTTTATAAATCAACCGGCTTTTCATCGCGGGCGAAAATGTGTGAAAATTTTTCAACGGGTCTTTGAGCGCGGCAAGATATTCATCAATAATTTGGTTATCAAACGCGGCCAACTGTGACAAGGAATTTAGCGACTTTACAACATCAGGGTTAATCTCTTTTAAAAGCGGCAAGACTTTGTGCCGGACAAAATTTCGGTTGTATTTTGTGTCGGAGTTTGAGCTGTCCTCGTTGGGGGTCAAATTGTTTGCCCCGGCGTACTGCTCAATTTGTTCGCGGCCTGTCCCGAGCAGCGGCCGGTAAAAAATCGCATTTGTCCCTTCACGGCGCTCCTCAATCCCTCGCAGCCCGCGCGTACCTGTGCCTTTAATTATGCGCTGCATTAGGGTTTCCGCGTTGTCGTCATAATTGTGCGCGGTTAAAACTGCTGCCGTTTTGAAATCCGCGGCGCAGCGTTCAAAAAACTCATAGCGCGCTTCGCGCGCAGCGGTCTCGGTTTTGGCAACATCATCTGCGAGCGTTTCGCAATAAAACTCAACACCTAACTGACGGCAAAAATTGCCGCAAGCATCTGCCTCGGCCAGACTTTCGTCCCCGCGCCAGTTGTGATTAAGATGGATTGCCGTCACATCCGCGCCCAATTTAACTAAAATATCCAGTAGGCACATTGAATCCCAACCGCCGGAAAACGCCAGCAAAAGCTTTTTGTCAAGCAGCCCATGCTTGCAAAGGAAATCTTTAACAGCTTGAAACATCAGAGCGGGCCCCCTTTTTTTCCCCCGGCTGCCGCTTTACTCCTCGTCCTCGTCATCTAAACTCTCAATATATTGCGCAACCTTTTCAAACTCATCCTCGTTGTCAATCGTTTCAAACAGGTAATCCTCGCCGTCTTTCATCAGCCGCATCAAAACAAGCTCATCCTCGTTTTCCTTGTTTTCTTCCGGGAACAAAAGCGCGTACTCCTGATCTTCAAACTCAACAACATCAACCAGTTCAAAACGTATCGTGTTGCCCTGTTCATCAATTGTCTCAATAATTTGCTGCTCGTTCATCTTATCATCCTCCTTTTTGCAGGTATTGTTCCAGTATAACACAAGCGCTCTCAATATCAACAAGCGATTTGTCTTTTTTAAAATCAGCTTTGCGCGCGTGCAATCGTTCTTCGGCCTCCTCGCTTGTGAGCCGTTCGTCCTCATAAATAATTTCAAACCCTTGTATTTGCGCGGCAAAATCCATGCAATCTTTCGCCTGCGCGCCGCATGTGCCGTCCATGTTGAGCGGCAGCCCGGCAACAATTTTTTTCACATTGTTTTCAAGCGCAATTTGTCGGATTTTTTCGGCGGCGTCTTTATCTCTTGCAACGCAACTGTGGCCGCTCGCGGTGATTAACAGGTAGTCGCTCAACGCAACGCCGATACGCTTTGTGCCGATGTCCAACCCCATAAGTTTATACATCCGCCACCCAAAGTTTTTCAATTTTTTCAATCATCGCTACGTCGCCAAGACGCATGTAAAACTCATAAATACTTCTGCGCACAATGTTTTTTAAGAACCCTTGTTTGTCTAAACCAAAAATCGTACCGGCCAGATATTGCGCGGTATCAAGCCGCGAAAGCCACAGCTCTTTGTCGATTCTATCAAGCATCTTTTCAACCTGCGCTTCAAAATCCTCGTCCGGGGAAAGCGGCCAGTCGCCTTCTAAAAACCATCTGTCAAGAAAATCCAGCGGCACTTCGCCCGATTTTAATTCGGGTTTTTTAGCATCAATGTCGGCAAGAATGTTGCGCCAGCAGATATATTCATAAGGCATGGCAGCGCTTGCCTTCGTCAACCCGTTTGCCCTTTCCAGAAACCACTTGAGCGTTTCAGGCGGTACCTGCACCACCTGCTCGCCTTGATAAAACCGTTCAATAATCGCGTCGGCTTCCCCTTTTGAAATATCGTTGAACCCGAAACAATCTACCGCACCGTGCGTATCGTCGATTACGAGCGCAACAAATTGAACTCTGTCACCCGGTTTCAGGCGCGAAAAAATAACCGCCTGCGCACCTTCGCCGTCGGGGTAGCTCATGCAAAACCTGTACGGCGTTGAGCCTGCCAGCAATTTTTTGTAAAACCGGTCTGTGTTATCCTCGCGAACACCGGCTATTTTAAGCTCTGCAAGCTGCCGCTTGGCCCCGGGGATATCTTTGAGCGCAGCAAAAGCAAGCTGGGATTTGGTTTTGCCGAGCATCCCCAGCGCATAAGTGCCGCTCTTTTGCCGCGACAAAAAAACCGGCACAAGAATGTTAGCAAGTTCGTCACCTGTGTACTCATTTTCCAGCGATTGCAGCAGGCTAATCTGGTCGTCGATATCAAGCGAGCTTATGAAATCCAAAAAATCTATTTGCACCTCGGGATTAGATATTGCCTCACTCAAAAGCCGTTGCGTGTCTTTGTCCGCAATCTCCAGCGGGTCAACATAGCGCTCATACTCGTAGCGGTCAAGCAAATCCCTTATGACATCGGTGTTTGCGGTCTTGGGGTTGTTAAACTCCTTGACCAAAAGCCGCACGATAAATTCTTTATCCGGCTGCGCGTCAAGCACCTCCGGCGATTTGCCCGCGACAACCGCGAGAATTTCTGATTTTATTTCAAAAGGGTTGAGTATTTTTTTCATTTACCCCCATTTGCCCCTTAACCCCGGGCTTTGCCCCAAAAAGCGTCCAGAATCTGCTGCGCCTCGGCCGACGGCATCCTGTCGTTGAGAATCAGGTATTGCACCGCAATCATTGCGCATTCCGAGCAAATGTTCACCCCCGGACCTTGAACCATCTTCAACACCTGCGTGTTCGGCCGCTGACAAAAGCTGCAATATACCGGTGCGGCGGCTCCCGCCTCGGGCTTTACTCCCTTTTTATTTGCCCCCCGTTTGGAACCAAGTTTTACTATTTTTTCATTTGACACATTCACCTCTTTTAGTTTACAATTATACCATGAAAAAAATACTTTTGATAGTTACATTGTTATTTGTGTGCGTCGCAACAAGCGGCTGCGTTAACAACTTTGCGGTGCAAGAGCTCAACGCAAAAGCCAAAGAATACACCCAAAACGGCGAATACGAAGAAGCCATCGCACGCCTGAAATCCGCCGCGGACTTGGCCCCGAACTCTTTTGAAACCTACTACAATCTCGGCTCTGTTTACAGCAAAACCCAAAATTGGGCCGATGCGATAGAAAACTATGTCAAAGTCATCACGATAAACCCAGATTTTGCGGACGCGTATTATTCGCTTGCGGTAAGCGAGGAAAACCTTTTGTCAACTATGCTGGAGGGCGAACTCACACCCATAGACAAAAAAAACATCTACGACCTGATGCAAAAAGCGGTTCAGGATTACCAGACATATCTTGACAAATCGCCCGATGCAAAGGACCGAAAAGATGTAGAACAGTCAATTGATAATCTGCGTCAAATGCAGAGCGATAATATGATTGACCAGGAAATTTTAAGGCGCCTATGATTTTGCAGCCGCCCGGACAGATAGCGTTTGAACTGTTTGATGTCCCCGTTTATTTTTACGGCATAACAATGGCAATCGCTGTGTTGGCGTGTGTTTTGACGGCCCACTTTTTGTATAAAAAATATTACCAAACGCCAAATTGTGTGCTGGATTTTTCACCGTACCTGATAATCGCGGGGATGCTCGGCGCGCGGCTTTATTATTGCGCGTTGAATTTTGACTACTATTCGGTGCATCCGGCAGAAATTCTTGACCTGCGGCAAGGCGGGCTTTCGGTTCACGGGATGATAATCGCAGGTGTTCTCGCGCTGTGGCTCATCGCAAAAATCTACAAAACATCCGCGCTAAAACTGCTCGATGTGTTTGCGTGCGGCGCAATATTGGGTCAGGCAATCGGGCGCTGGGGGAATTTTTTTAATCAGGAAGCGTTCGGGACCCCTACCGATTTGCCGCTGAAATTGTTTATCCCTATTGAAAAACGGCCGTTCTCATACATGGATTTTGAGCACTTTCATCCGGCGTTTTTGTACGAAAGTATTTTGAATCTGGTTATTTTTATCGTGCTTGTTTTGCTGCTGCCGCGGTTGTCAAAAAAACCCGGACTCACGGCAGGTTTGTATCTTATTTTGTATTCTGCCGCGCGAATTTTTGTCGAACAAATTCGCGTTGACAGCGCGCTTGATATAAACGGGATTCCGTTTGCACAAATTATTTCCGCCGTGATTATTTTTGCCGCAGCGATTTTCATGGTAATATTAGGATATGTTCACAGGAATAATTGAAGAAATCGGAGCGGCAGGGGTAAATAAAAAAGACACCCTTGAAATCCGCTGTAAGAAAGTTTTAGAAGGCACAAAAATCGGCGACAGTATCGCGATAAACGGCTGCTGCCAAACGGTGGTTGAACTTGGCACGGATTTTTTCACCGTGCGCGTGAGCCCGGAAACCTTGCGCGCAACAAATTTTGGCGAACTCAAATCCGGCACCCGGGTGAATCTTGAACGCGCGATGAGCGCGGACGGCAGATTTGGCGGGCATTTTGTCACAGGCCACGTTGACTTTACGGGTCGGCTGATTGCAAAAAAACAGCTCGGCGACTTTTGGGAATTGAGCTACGAAATCCCCGACACAAAATATCTTGTCCGCAAAGGCTCAATCACGGTCAACGGTGTGAGTCTGACAGTTGCCGCGGTTGAAGGTAATATTTTTAAGGCCGCGGTCATCCCGCACACCTTTGAAAACACCTGTCTTGACGGTGTTGTAAATATTGAAACAGATATTTTAGGCAAGTATATTGAAAAATTTGCCTGCGCGGGCGATAATAAAATTACAATGGAACTTTTGCAGGAGAACGGTTTTGTTTGATAAAATTGAAGACGCGATAGAAGATTTTAAAGCCGGCAAACCGTTGATTGTCGCGGACGATGAGGACCGCGAAAACGAAGGTGATTTGCTCTTGTCAGCGCAAACAGTCACCCCCGAGTGGATAAATTTTATGGCGACCGAATGCCGCGGACTGGTTTGTCTTGCGCTCGCACCCGAAATCGCGCAGCGGTTGGAGCTGCCCCAAATGGTTGAGCAAAACACCGACAGCATGAAAACAGCGTTCACGTTAAGTATTGATGCATCGGAAAAATTCGGCGTCACAACAGGGATTTCAGCGTTTGACCGCGCAAAAACCATTGAGGTTGCAATCGCACCGGACGCGCACCCGTCGGACTTGCGCAGGCCGGGACATATTTTCCCCTGCACATCAAAACCCGGCGGAGTACTTGAACGCTCCGGCCACACAGAAACCTGTGTTGATTTGGCGCGGCTTTCCGGACACGCACCCGCAGGTGTTATGTGCGAAATCATGTCCGCCGACGGCTCAATGGCGCGCCGCGACGAGCTTAAAAAATTTGCAAAAAAACACGGGCTCAAATTCATCACCGTTGCGGACCTGATAAAATACCGCATCCGCTCGGAAAAATTTGTAACGCGGCGTGAGCCGTGTGCTAGGGGCGAAAGAGCGGCTTCGCCGGTCTGGACGCCCGAGCCGTTCGTAACGCGCGAAGCCCAAGTTTCACTGCCGACAAAATTCGGCGAGTTTGAGCTTTACGGTTACCGCAACAATCTCAACGGCGAGGAACACGTCGCGCTGGTCAAAGGGCTGAACGACAGCGAGAAAACGCCGTTAATCCGCGTCCACAGCGAATGCCTGACAGGCGATATTTTTCACAGTCTGAAATGCGATTGCAATTACCAGCTCCAAAGTGCGCTCAAAATAATTAACGATTACGGCCGCGGCGCGCTCGTGTACCTCAAAGGCCACGAAGGACGCGGTATTGGGCTGGTTAACAAAATCAAAGCCTACACCTTGCAGCAATGCGGTCAAGATACCGTGGACGCAAATCTAACGCTCGGCTTTAAGCCCGACCTGCGCGATTACGGCGTCGGCGCGCAGATAATTCTTGATTTGGGGTTTGATAATTTTAACCTGATTACAAACAACCCGAAAAAAATCGTCGGCCTGAGCGGCTACGGATTGAACGTAAACGAGATTGTTAAAATCCCGCCGCAAATAAACGAACACAACAAGGATTACATGGCGGCGAAAAAAGAGCGGATGGAACACCTTTTATGAGGGGTAAACGCATGGGAGGCGGCCAATGACAGCGGCGGTCAGCGAAAAAATTTATAACGAGTTTCGTGCGCGCGCACTGTCCGATTTTCAGTTTGAACTTGCGCCGCTGGAATACTCCGATTTTTTGGACGCCGTGCAGCGCGGCATCATCCAATGCCTTGTTTTTGAAGACGCGTTTTTGATTTATACAACGGCGATTTCCGAGTCCATTGAATTGAATGTTGTTTACGCGTACGATGCCGAACATTTCAACGCGCTTATAAAAATGTTTTTGGACGCGACGCAAGTTGAGCGAAAAACCCGCATCGTGTGCTACCCCATGCTCGGGGTGCAAAAAGAGTTTGTCGGCGACCTTTGCGAGTTCGGGTTCAAGTTCACCGGCAGCGCGGTTTTAAGATTCACACCCGGGAATAAAAGCATGCCGCCGGCAGCGCTCCCGTCCGATTATACAATTGTTCCATGGGACAACAGCTATCTTGACGCGGCCGTAAAAATTATTAACGACGCCTTCAAAGACAGCCCTGACGCGCTTTTTGACACGCGATTTAAAACAATTGGCGGCACGCGCGATATTCTGGACAAGATTGTTCAAAACATCTACGCCGAATTTTTGCCGCAGGCAACGAGCGTTTTGCTGCACAGCGGCGAACCGGTCGGTGTTTGTTTTATAAATCTTACAGGCTCCGCGGCAAACATTCCGCTGATTGCGATTACAAAAGAGCATCAGGGCAAAGGGTTGTCCGCGAACCTTTTGCAATATTCCATGAACGCCGCGCTGATTCTGCCGCTGTCAGAACTCAACGTCACAACCGCAACCGACACAACAGCAGCTTTGAGAATGTATCGCCGCGCGGGATTCAAAGAGGATTATGTTTATCCGCAGGCATATTTAGGCAATTTTTTGTGATAGCATGTTTTATAATATAAGTGTAGTTAAAAAATTTTAGGAGTTATTGTATGGTAGGAAAAGTATCAGGTATCGGGCCAACAAATGTTTATCCAACGGGCAACAAAAACCCGCTCCCCGGTGCGTCCAATATATACCCCCGAGGCGGAAGCGCAAATCAGGACAAGAAAATAGCTGATTTGAAGATAATCCAAAGATATCAACAAATAGAGCTCAAAAACCGCGAAATTGACCTGATGCTGATGGAAGGTACAATCACACCAAGAGAAGCCTCAAACAAAAGAGCGCTGGCCAAACTAACGGGACTTAAAATAGAGTCGCCACTGAATACCGAAACATCAAAACAAAAAAATGACCTGAAGCAATTAGAAAAAACTCAGGAAATGATTGAGCTGCAAACCGCAAAACTCGCTGCCAAAGAGGCTCTGCTGGCAGGTGTCTTCACGCAGGAGCGTTACGATAAAGAAATAGCGAATATTGAAAAACTCCATAAGCAAGATCTCGGACGTATTATGCTGGAACTGGCCACGCATGTCGGAGACAAAACAGACAAAAGAATATTAACGATGCGCCAACGGCAGCGCGATACAGAATCAAAACTCGCAAGATTGCAAATGGACATAGCTGTGCAAAAAGGCGAAATGACGGTTGAAGAAGCTGATGAAAAATTTCAACGTATGAGCGGCTGGCAAAAATTTGCCGAAACTTTGGAATATGTGAATACAGAAATCAACAAAGGAAAAACCCCGGGCAATCCGCCGGTTAAGCGCCCAACGGACTATCTTGCGTAGATATCAGGCTGTTTGAATAAATCTCTTTGTTGAACAAAGCGCGCACAATCGGTGAATCCTCGTCCGGTTTTTGGGGCGTTTTAATCAGCCGCACAAGCTCCGTGTCTTTTGCATCAATAATCGCCGAGTCAAGCCCCGCGTCAAGCGCCAGCATCGCAAACGCTCTGTTGATGACCAGACGCAAATGCGCCGGCACACCGTTTGAAATGTTTGACAACCCGATAATCGTATTTACCGGCGGGTCAAAACAGCTTTTGAGCATGCTTATTGTGTTCAAAACCTCAACCGCTTGTTCCTGCGCAACATTCAACGGCAAAACCAACGGGTCAAAATACAATTTTTCCGCGCTGATGCCTTTTTCCATACATTTTTCGTAAATCTCAAACGCAATCTCCACACGCCCGTCAGCGGTTTTCGGGATTCCGGTTTCATCGTCAATCGTGAGCGCAATTAAATTACATCCGTATTTCAACGCAAGATCTGTCATACGCGAAAACCGCGGCTCGTCCTTTCCGGTGGAGTTGATAAAGCAATTTTGCGGATCTTTGACAACCGCAAGCGCCCGCTCTATCTCATCAGCGTTTGTGCTGTCAAGGCAAACAGCTTCCATTCTTATGTTGATGATTCCCTCTGTTTGCAAGGCTTCAAACAGCCGTTGCAATGCACCGCTTTTGCTCCAGCGATTCATGCGAACGTAAACAGTATGCCAGTTTCCATAGGATTTGGGCAATGCTCTCCATTTACAGCCATTTTCCCGGGCTTTGAAATTATATGAATATTCTCGCCAATTAATATCATGACTACATAATCCTCCGGATTTTTCCTCAATCTCTTACGATTGTAACACAAATTTAATATATTCTACATGGGGGCTAGTAATTTTTAGGTTTGCATGATATACTTACCATGTGAACAAAAAGGGGGAAAGGTCATGGCATCTCTAGCATCCATTAATTCCGAGAAAACCGTCAAATCCAATTTCAATGACGAGTTTGAAAACTACCTAAAAAAACAATGCCTTAAAACCACTTTCAACGGAGTAGAATTGGAAACATTCTCTTGGTACAAAAAGGTTTTAGGTATAGCTTAAAAGGATGACTGCAAGGGGAAAACCCCCGGGCAAAATCCCAAAAAAACAAGAAGACCGGCTCAAAAGGCCGGTTTTTTAGCGCGCTGCACGGCGCTATTTTATGAGCATACAATCTCCGTAACTGTAAAACCTGTATTTGTTCGCGATGGCTTCTTCGTAGGCGCGAAAGGCAAAGTCTTTACCGGCAATTGCGCTTACCAGCATCAAGAGCGTGGATTTTGGCAGGTGGAAGTTTGTGATAAGCCGGTCCACAACCTTAAACTCGTACCCCGGATAAATAAAAAGCTCCGATGCGCCTGTGCAGGGTTTGATTTGACCATGCCGCACGAATACACTCTCTAATGTCCGCACTGTCGTTGTCCCGACAGCAGTTATTTTTTTGCCCTGCACGCGCGCTTGATTAATAGCATCCGCAGCCGCCACAGGTATTTCAAAAGTCTCCTCGTCCATTTTGTGGTCAAGTATATTGTCGCACTTGACCGGCCGGAAAGTTCCAAGTCCGACATTCAGCGTGATATACGCCGTGTCGAATTTTTTCAAAATCTCAGGCGTGAAATGCAGCCCGGCTGTCGGCGCGGCAACCGAGCCTTGATTTTTTGCGTAAACGGTCTGGTACCTGTGCGTGTTGTCATAATTTTTGATATACGGCGGCAGCGGGATTGTCCCCGCGCGCTGCAAAACTTCGTAAATGTTTCCATTATACAACAACTCCACAATCCACCTGTCGTCAAGATTTTCAAGCGGCCGTACAGAAAGCTCCCCGCTCACTTTCAAAACCATGCCCACTGCAACGCGCTTGGACGGCTTAATCAACGCCTGCCATTTGTGCGGCTCGACTTCTTTCAACAAAAATATTTCTATTTGCGCGCCGGTTTCTTTTTTCGCAAAAAGCCGCGCCGGAATAACTTTTGTATCGTTCAAAACAAGCAGCGTGTCGTCAAGCAAACCCGCGATATCGTAAAAATATTTATGCTCAATTGTTTGCGCTGCGCGGTCCAAAACCATCAACCGCGAGTTTTCGCGCCGGTCAGCAGGCATTTGCGCAATGAGTTCTTCGGGCAAATCATAATCAAATTCAGCGAGCTTCATTTACTTTCAATCTTTTTCGCGTTCTTCAAATCCTGCGCATCGGCTTTTGCTTTTTTTGCAGCATCTTCCATCTCAAGCTGTCTGTTGACAATAACGGTCTGCGCGATTTGTAAAATATTACTTGTGACCAGATACAACAACACACCCGCAGGAATCGGGATTATCAAAAACGTCCCGATAATCATTATCGGCATAAAGGTGCTCATTGATTTTTGCACGGCAGCCTGAGTCGGGTCGGTTGTCGTGTTCGTTGCCATCATAACCTTTTGCGACATCCACATCGTAGCGCCAAACAACGCAATCAACATCATAATATCCCAATGGAAATCACGCGCGGTCTCTGTTGTCGGAACAGACGCGACAAGCAGCCCGCCGTCAGCGCGCACAAACGAAATCGTCTCAACCTCACGTGTGCTGACATCAGTCACGACAATATCGGCCTTCCGGATTTTATCAAGCTGCGAAAATTTCAAATCAAAATTATCAAGGCTGATTTTAAAATCAACCGGTTCACCCGGCGTCAACTCACCCTGAATTTCAAGCGCTTTGTTAGGTTTATTTACTTTAACGTTTTCAAGCGTTTCGTCAACGAGATAGATTTTCGCGGTTTTGCCGGCGCTAAACATATCCGTACGCGAAACCGACATGGTTCCGTCGTGTGAAACACTGACCGACGCGCGCAGCGTTGAATCAAGTCTTATCCCCAAAAACGATGCGTCCCCGGCAACCTGAATAAACTGCGGGCTGATTAACGCGGTGTAAAGCAAAATGAACACCGGCATCTGCACAAGCAGCGGAAGGCATCCGCCCATCGGGTTGAATTTGTGTTCTTTGTAGAACTCCATCATTTTCTGCTGCATTTTTTGCGGGTCGCTTTTGTATCGCTCCTGGATGGCTTTTAATCTTGGCGAAAGCACCTGCATCTGCCGCATGGAACGCTGCTGGGAAACATTCAACGGCCACAACAACGCCCGGATAATAATTGTTAAAAGAATTATCGCAACGCCGTAGTTCCCGGCGATTGTCGCCAGCACTTTCAAAAATTCTATCGTCATTCCCGTGAAATCCATAACAGTATTATATAACAAAGATTGTGCATTAAGTGCCGGGTGCCACAAAAATTGTGTAACAAATTGTAAAGGTACAGCGCAACATGTTTAAAGTTTTGGGCTTAAAGTGCCGTCATGCCATGTAAGAAAGGAATGCACGATTATGGGAATGACCGCTTCACAAGCAAGATTGCTGAGCATAACAGCCCGTTTGTCCGATAATGAACATCTCGGACAAAGTGTTTCCTATTCAAAACAACGCCTTGCTGATCAAACTGATTTTATTCAAGCGGACTACAATGCGGCGTTGAGTGCAACAAAATTAACGGTTTTGACCGGATTCATCGGTTCCGAACCGCAATATACAGATATTTCTTACGGCCTTATGACAGGGTTGGAGATGGCGCAAAACACAAGACAATACGTCATCACCGACACAAAAGGCCGAATCCTTGTATCCCACGCGATGGCAACCGCATTCGTGAAATCACAAGGTGATTACAATAGATTTTTGGCACAATTGGGCACCGTTGATGCACAAGGCAACGGCTATTCACAATCCGATTTGCCGCAAAATATCAACAAAACTTCCACCAGTTCACCCGAGCAGCAAAAAGCTGCGTTGCAAAAAATCCACGAAGCATGGGACAAATATATGGTATCTGTCGGCCTTGGCTACGGTGATAATGCAGACCACGATTTTTATGTCGGCTGGGAAACATTCTCCGGCGATAATACCCCGCTCGGCGGCTACCCTGTTTGGCAGATGAAACAAGCATACACATTTGAGCGGCTATGGCGCGATAACCAAACAGGTGTTCACGTTGCTGCAACACCGGAACAGATTAAAGCGGACAAAGAAGCTGCGTTCAAATCAACTTTTGGCGACGAAGCGTTTGCCGATTTCATAGAGGATTACCCGAATTTTACTGCTGAAAACCTTGTTGCCGCAGCCGCAAGCGGGAGCTACACCCCTCTTAAAGACACAGACGGAGTAACTCCAAAATCGTTTGACAAAGAGTTGAGATATTCTTTGCTGTATAAAAACGCTGAAGGCGCCCTTGGACTAAAAGATGCCGATTATAATATTGACGTATTCGCAAGAGTGCCGATAACACAGGTTGAAAGAGACGGCGAGATGGTGGATATCCTAAGCGCGGCAGAGCTTCAAGATATTGTTCCGGCACAATACGATGCTAGCGGAGCCATTACAAACGAGGATACCGCTACAAAAAAATTCGTCAAAAACGAGTTTGGCGGCTGGTACTGGGCAGGTGACTATTATACGCAGGAAGAAGCAAGACCGAAACCGATAAACTACGACGGTACAACTCAAGCACAGCGCGACCTCTATGATTATGCGATTGCTTTGACAGCGGCGTACCATTCAGACGCTATGATTACTGCTATCGGAAACGGCGATATCCAAACAGCTGCCAACCCTGAAAACACTTCCGTGATGCAATATTACCGGAATATCTTCAACGAAATGGCAGCAAACGGGTTCTACACATACGGTAACAGACCGGCGGATACTAATGACTATGATGTTCAAGATGATGTTTATCTTCCGTACCCTATGGCTGACGGAGCTGCGATACCGAACGCACCGGGCGGCTCAACTCCGCGTAACACATCTCCGCTCGCGGACAACAACACATTTGAAAGATATATCCGCGAAGGCGCTATCCAAATAAAATACTACTCGGCGACCGAGCGCAAATTTATCAACACAACCATCAGCGAAGACCAAGGTGTCCAAGAAGTAAAAGACGAACGCCAAATCGCGATGGCCGAGGTGACATACCAGCAGCGTATGCGCGATTTGGAACGCAAAGATAAAATGCTTGATATGGAGCTCAAAAAAATTGACACCGAGCACAACGCGCTTCAAACCGAATACGATTCAATCAAGGGTATCATTTCTAAAAACATTGAAAAAACATTCTCAATGTTTAGCTAGTGCGGAACGCACATGTGCATGAAATTATATCAGCACCCTATCCAAACACGCCTTTGGTGAAATATGCCATTCGCGCGCGGTGATGCGGCGCACCTCGTACCCGCAGCGCTCTAAAATCGTCTGTTTTTTCATCGCGTTCACAGGCTGCCGTTGCTTGTCTTCAATGCCGTCGACTTCAATGATGAATTTGTTATCCACCAGCAAGTCCGCACTGAACCCTGCGATTTCAACACCTGCGCGGCACTCGTGACCAAGCTCGCGAATCTTTTCGGCAATTTCTTTTTCAAGCGGGTTTTTGTAAAAATCCTCGTTTTGGACGCGGTTCTGGTATTCCTGAACGTAAGAAATATATCTTCTAAAATACCCGTCCGGCAGGCTTCTGGGGTTTTTGGACACAAAATTTATAACTTTTTTGCGGCCGCGCGTAATAGCAACGTTAAACAAATTAGCCTTTTGCAGGAAAATCAAACTCTGCGGATAACTGTTGTCCGCAAACGCCCACGAAATAAGTATCACGTCACGCTCGTCACCCTGGAATGTGTGCGCTGTGCCGATTTCAATCTGGTGGCGCTCAATCATTCTGTCTGACAAAACCTGTGCAACAGACATTTTCAGCTGGTCAACCTGCGCACGAAACGGCGAAATAATCCCGATAGAAACAGGGTTATCCGGATTTTTGCGCTCGTCTTCCAAAACAATCTCGTGCAAGCGTTTGACCAGCGACTCAATCTCGGGCATATTGCGCGTTGCATCATGGTCAACTTTGCCGTCCGGCACAAAAACCGTTTCCACCGCGGCATCCGTTTGGTTGCCCGTTTCGGTTGTCCCGCTTGCTGCCTTCATGACCCTCATCCTGCCGTTATAAAACTCTTTGTTGGAAAAATTGATAATCGGCGCAAGGCTGCGAAAATGCTCGTCAAGCATCACGGAATTGAGCGAATAATAATCCGCCAGATCAAACATAGAATTCGCGCGGAAACTCCACATCAAACGGTATTTATCAGGGATTGCATATTGGCTTAAAAACGATTGCTCCTTGGCTTTTTCCAAAAACGACATGTGCGGCAATTGCTTGTCATCACCGACAATCACAGCTTTTTTTGCGCGGAACAAAATCGGGAAACAGCTCGCAATATCGCATTGCGACGCCTCGTCAATAATCGCGACATCAAACATTCCGGGCTTTAACGGCAGCGAATCCGACACCGCATAAGTTGTTGTGCACCAGCACGGGAACGCCTCCAGCAGCGGCCTGAAATCTTCGTCTTCAAGTATATTGCTCTGGAGCCGGCGTTTTGTTGAAACAAGCGCCTTGGCGTGGATTTTTAATCTGTTGCGTTTGTTCACGTCGCGCAAAAGTTCTTTCAGCGATTCGCGGCGGCGGTTTTTCAAAACATTCACGGCGATTGAAAACTGTTTTTTCTTGTCCTTGCGAATTTGAAAAGTCAGGTTGTGCAGGTTGCCGGTCTTAAAAATTTCCGCCTCGATTTTTTGCAGCTCTTGATAGACTTGCGCAAGTGCAAGTTCATCTTTTAGCTGCGATAAATCCAAATCAGCTGCGCCGCCGCAATGACGCGTCAGCAAAAATCTGTGCCATCCGCTCAGCCAGCCGCCGCGCTCAACGCCTTTGACAAGCCGCAAAATCTTGTTGATATCCGCATCCACAAACCGCGGCTCGGATGTATTTTTTATTTCTTCAAATTTTTCGTACCAAGCTTTTTCAAGTTTAATTATTTTTTCGCAATTTTTTTCGGTCTCTTTAATCTTGTCCAAATGTGATTTCATATCCTTGTTTTGCGCGAGGATAAAATCCTGCGCATCATCGTCAATATAGTCGCTGTTATTAATCAGATCGTTAAGCTCGCTGCTCAATTGCCGCTGGTAGTTCAAGCGTCCGGCGCGCAGCGCCATGTGCGGCGCGAGCTCGTTCAAGCGCTCGGCGACAACATCAACCGCCTTGTCCATACGTGATGCGACAAGCACAGTTTTACCGTTTGCTATAAGGTGCGCGGCAAGGTTCACAATTGTCTGGGATTTGCCTGTGCCGGGAGGGCCTTGAACCGCAACAAATTTTGAGGCCTCAATATTTTTTATAACAAGTTCCTGCGAATCACTCAACGACAGCGGCGTCACCGGATAAAAATCGTTCAGCGTTTTTGCGTGGAGCATCTCTTTGGAATTGTTCGTGAATTCTTCGTTAATTATACTCAAAGCTGTTTCGCGATACGTGCCGCTTTGCTGCTCGGATATACGTGTGAGCTCGTGCAAAACGCCCGCCGTCACCGCCGGACGTTTGGTCAAAATAATCGCGCTTTGATAAGTCACCGCGATTTTTTCCAGCTTCAATTTTTCTTTGCGCGCGCTCTCTTCTTCCACAACCTCATCAACATTTTCGGCGTCGATTTTTGCAGACTTGTAAAAAGCGCCGGCCCCGTTTGCCCCGACATTGTCCTCCTCGCTGTAATCGGCGAGGTTGGTGCTGATTTCAAGCTCCGGAATGAGTGATTTCAACGTGGTCAAAAATATGCTCATCTTTTCCTGCGTAATCGGCAGGTCAGGCACTACATCCAAAATGCCTTCAAGCAGCAAATCTATTTCATCATCGTCGTCTTTGCGCATCAAGGCAGACAACGCGCCGGTGTTGAGCGACAGAACCTCATCCATCGGGAAACAGTTGATATTCACGCCGTTTCGCTCCAAACGGCACGGCATATAAAGCAGCGGGGTAAGAAATTCGCTATTTTTTTTGGCCTTGGAACTTTTGCCCACCAAAAACATATAGCCATAAATCAAATATTTGTCTTTTGCGCCCAAATCACTTTGAATCATCATCTCGGTGACTTTTGAATCTGCACCGTCAAGGGAAATATACTCCGCCGCGCGTGTAAAAAGCGTTTCTTCATCGCGCAAAAAAATCCATTTGTTGTCTTTATCAGCTTTCAGGTTGCGAAAAGTTGAGCTTTTAACCTCCTCGCGCACGCAATCGTGCAGGTATTGTGAAAGTTTGCTGATGAAACTTTTGTTAAACGCCGAATTCAAAGTTTTGGTTACTTCTTGCAACATACACCTATTTTACGCTAGAATAAAAGTATGAACATCAACGATTTGGATGAGAAAAAACTTTATTATGTTGGCGGCGTTGTGCGCGACAAAATTTTGGGCATCCAAAGCCGCGATGTGGATTACGTCTACGAGGGCGGGAGTAAATGGGAGGGGCAGACCACGGAATTCGGCACGTTGAAGATAAACGGACACGATATCGCAATGACCCGTCTTGAAGAATACCCGCGCCCGGGTCATCTGCCGGTTGTGACAAAGCTCGGGGTTTCAATTGAAGAGGACGCCGCGCGGCGCGACTTTACCGTAAACGCGCTATATCAGGGGGTAGGCGGAGGGCAAGTGTTGGACCCGACAGGCAAAGGACTGGAAGATTTAAAAACCAAAACCCTGCGCGTTCTGCACGACAAAAGTTTTATTGACGACCCGACACGTATAATCCGCGCCTTGAAATTTGCGCTGCGGTTCGGGTTTGAGCTTGACGAATACACAAAAGCGCTCCAGGAAAAATATTTGGCTAACGTAAACTATGATATGTGCTACAAACGCGTCAAAGACGAACTGAAAGACACACTGACGTCAGCTGCGGCCTACAACAGGTTTGTGGAACAGGGGATTTATAAGCTTATAACGCCAAATGAAATAAATACCGCGCATCCGGTGCGCGCTGACATGAGCTGGATTGTTTACGCCGGGCTGTTAGGCGATTTATCGCGGCTGGAGCTTACACGCGAGGAGCAAAAAATCCTGAAAGACTACGGCAATCCCCAAACGGATTTGGAAATCTATCACGCGTTCAAAGATGCGCCGCACGAGGCAGCCCTGCTGCACGGCCTGACAAAAGACCGCCGCGCGGCCGACAGGTGGCTGGATTATTTGCGGCAAATAAATCTGCAGATAACAGGCGATGATTTGAAATCGCTGGGTGTTGTGCCCGGTGCGGCTTACGGTGAAATATTTGATTACGTTCTGACGGAAAAATTCAAGAACCCCGCGCTTACAAAACCCGAGGAGCTGGAGTTAGCCCGAAAACTTTATCATACCCTTTGAAAACGCAAGATATATTGCGTGGGTGTGGTTTCTTGCGCCAAGCTTTTCCAAAAAACTTTCTCTTGTTTTGCGCATCTTGTACGGCGTAAAACCCATTTTTTTCATTATGGTTTGGTATGATTCACCTTCTCCTAACAACACCAAAATTTTTTTTTCTTCATCAGTCAACATTTTGTACCCCCTATTTTGATTTTAGCATGTTTTGAAAATATTTCCAACATTTTTTAATAATATTTACAATTTTAGTTTAATTGTTTAATTAAAAATTTAATCTCTTGTTTCACCGCTTTGGTGATAATTAAGTCGGGTTCGCTCATCACAAACTCGTCAAAAGTTATTATTGCTTTTTTAAAATCGCCCTTTTGTTCGTACAAAAGTCCTGTCATAACCTTACTTAACGGGTTTTCGTCCTTGATGTACTGCTGCAATTTGAAATCAACCAAATCGCGCGACTTGAAGCTTTCCGCCAGCGCTTTGTAATAACGAAAATCAAGACTATATCGTTCCAACGCGCGCTCAAAAGCATCCTGCGCAAGTTCCGGATAACCAATCAACATGTAAGTTCTGCCCAAATTATAATAATATGATGCGCTCGCCTGAGTATCAGGATTCAAACTAATCGCAATCTTAAACTCCTGAATCGCCGCACCGTACAGCCCGTATTCAAGATAGTTCACCCCCTTGTTGTTGTGAACTTGAGCGTTGTTGGTCGCGTCAATAAGAAAAGTATCCGGCTTGCGATACCCTGTCGTCAAAAAGACCAAACAAATTAAAAACAATATTTTATATTTCAATTTCAAGTCCTTCATAGGCCAAAACAGCCCTGTCCGAAGCGTGCTGCTGCTTGATTTCGTTCAATTTGTCATCGTTGTATGACGGATCAAAATGGAAGAACACCAGCTGTTTTGCATCTGTTTGTTTTTGGCATTCGAGCGCCATATCAAACGTTGAATGCCCGTAACCTTGTTTTGGCAGGAACGAACTCAAATAATCCTGCGTAGTATATTGCGCATCATGGATTAACAAATCACAATTGCGCGCAAAGCTGCAAAGTTTTCGGTCACCGCCAAGATAGCTCTCTTTATCCGTTGCATAAACCATCGTTTTGCCTTTGTACGCGATTTTGAAAACACTAACTCCTTCCTGCGGGTGCGCATACGACCGGTAGCTTGTTATAATAACCTCATCACCTTTTGCCTTGTACTCTTTTGCGGCTACTTGGGGTTCGCGCCCGCGGTGCAATATAATTGCATCGTTCTCATCAATATTGTGCATCTGCAAATTGCCCGAGATATCGCCCAAATCCAACGGAAAAGATTTGCCAAACAACAGCCCTGCCAGCTCATCAGACAGCGACTCGTAGTAATTCACGTTACCGTAAACATTCACGCGGGTTGATGTCACATGCAGCGGTCCAAAAAAAGTGAACCCTTGAATATGGTCCTGATGGATGTGCGATAGCAAAACCGTTGCCTCAATCGGCGTGCGCGCGGCAGGTTCAATCGCTGATGCGATATGTTTTTCAAGCAGTTCGTTACCGACATCAATAAGCCCTGTTCCGGCGTCCAAAATAATCAAATGCCCGCCCACGTTGACTTCCACACACGCAGTGTTGCCGCCGTATTGCAAGAATTCGCTCTTTGCTATCGGGTAGCTGCCCCGAACACCTCTGAACTTAACTTTAAACATTTGCTACCTCGCTATTTTATAAACGCCGTTTAAATCCTTTTCTTCTCCAAGGTTGACCGACGAACCCAACAAAAATAGTTTAGCAGTTTTTTGCAAATTCTTCAACCCCGTTTCTTGAATACATATATCAAAAGTTACATTTTTGAAACCCGTCTTGACATTAACAACCCGAAAAGCGTTCGGGTATGTGACAAGCGAGGGTGACGACACATACAAAACATTTTCTTTTTGCGTTATTTTTGCCGCGTGGTAGTGCCCGGAAAAAACCGCAACCGGGTTTTTGTATTTGGATAGAACCCGGTCAAGCTCGTCCGCATTCAAAAGCTTGTGATCGGCGCTCGCAAATGGCTCAACCACGGGGTGGTGCATAAATATTAATATGACATCCCTGCCCGCACACGCAATCTGTTCATCAAGCCAGGCGAGCTGTTCTTTGTTGAGTTTGCCCACAACCTGACCGTTATCGTACGGCGTGACAGCATCAAGCACAATCACCTTGAACCCTTTTTGCGGGCTGAATGAGTAGTAGTCCGACGGCATCCCGGCCAGCTGTACAAATTCCTCACGACTTAAAGTTTTGCCAATGTCGTGGTTGCCGATTGCGTAATAATGCGGCGCGTTAATCTTTTGCGCGTAAGACAAAAACCCCAAAAGCTCGTTTTTTCTTGGCAAATCTATCATATCACCGGTGAACATCACAAACGACAGCCGGTCAATCGCGTTAATCTGTTCAATCGCTTCGTCCAAAAGCCTCGGCGATTCACCGATTAGTTTAAATGAGGTGTTCCGGCCGTTTTGCAAATAGTGCGTGTCTGACAACTGCACGAACTTCAACTCCGCCGCGAACACAGGCGCCCCGGCACACATCAATAAAACCAGCAAATATGTTAATATTTTCTTCATTGTACCTTTTTCAAAATTTCATTGTACTTGGCTTCAAGCGAGCTGTCGCCAAGAATTATCGCCTTGTCCAAACTCAACAGTGCCGCTGTATAGTTTTGCATCGCATACTCGCAAAGTCCGAGATATTTATAGATTTCAGACGTTTGGATTTCTTTTGTAAGCGGTTCAAGCTTGCGTTTTGCCATGCGGTAATTGCCGGCAGCAAACAGGATTTTGCCCTCCAAAAATTTGTAGCTTAAATCATCGTTCATTGCCATCGCAGAAGTTATATCCGCCTGCGCCTCTTTGTATTTACCCTGCGCAAAATTTATTTCCGCACGATATGCAAGCGCAAAATCGGATTTCGGGTAGAGTTTCAAATAATTGTTCACCGCAGCGAGCGCACCAACACAATCCTTCAACGTGAGCTTGCATTCAGCAAGCCCCAAATAGCTTTGCGGCAAAGTTTTTGCAGCTTTCTCATACCGCACAGCGGCCGACGCCATATCGCAGTTTTGCCTGTAAATTTCAGCCAGCAGGTAGTTGGCCGCCGCATTATCAGGGTTCGCGTTGAGCGCGGCTGTCAGCAGATTGAACTCTTTTTGCACATCATCTTTTGCATCAAGCACCGGCCGCAGCTGCTGGTTGGTTTCGTACAGGTACGAGCGCGATGCGGGGTTTATTACCCGCTGCAAATCAGTTTTTAATTTTTTGGCCCGGGTGTTTCCCGGCTCGATTTTAAGAATTTTGTCAATGTAATTCAGCGCATCGGAATACTTGCCGTTCACCGCGTAGCCTGCTGCCATATCAATATAATCATCGGCCAAATCGCTTGCCCCGGCGTCCGCATTACACACAAAAAATAACAACAAAAATACCAAAAGTTTTTTCATAAAACAATTATATCATAAATCAACCAAATGTCTTGAAAGTTGTCTCAACGTTCTTTTGGATAACTTTTGTCACTGCGTCCATCTCTGTCTGTATCGCGTTTTGCTCTGTGTCAAGCTGTTT
>QMCD01000892.1_pt1 | contig 35886 bp, 35 predicted proteins | sample 1821841 | NCBI WGS metagenome assembly QMCD01 (sample SAMN01991225, study PRJNA193472) | Termite gut metagenome, whole genome shotgun sequencing project. | isolation source: worker | host: Macrotermes natalensis
TCTTCGGGTCGACGCCGCAGATGGCGTGCGAGACAAACCGCGCGAGCGGCTTTAGCCCCAGCTCCTTATCGACCCCGAAGTACTCGCAATATGCCCCAAATACGGCTTGGGAACAGCTGAATCCCTGTCTATGCAATTCAATAGCTTCGTTTACGGCGCTCATCTCGGCCTCCTATGTTTTTAATGTGTAAAAACATTATAGCGCATTTATCTTTTTAACGCTAATTAATTTTTTTAATTTTCTAATTAATTTTTTTAATTAGACTATTGACATTATTGCGGCACGGTTATATACTACCGCCATAAAGACGGTCTTTTAGAAGTATCGCTTCCAACAACAGGGTTTAGCCTTGGTTGCGATAGAATTGGAGATGATGTATTTGGAATATCACGCCCCCTCGAAGTGCCCCGTTTGTAAATCCGACATGGAGCTTACGCGCCTGCGCTGCAAAAGCTGCGGTACGGAGCTATCGGGTAGCTTTTCACCTTGCCGCTTCTGCGCGCTGGAAGAAAAGCACATGACGTTCATCGAAGCCTTCCTGCGCTGCCGCGGCTCCATAAAAGAAGTCGAGAAGGCCTTGGGCGTTAGCTATCCGACGGTGAAAAACATGCTTGAGGCCGCGCTAAGCGCCCTCGGCTACACGGCCGCCGACCCAAAGCCCCCTTCCCGCAAGGACGAGATTCTCGCGAAGCTCGAAAGCGGCGAGCTGGACGTAACCGCCGCGCTAGAGAAACTGCGCGAGGTGTAGGGAACGGTTCTAAACCGTTCCGCGATACTTTCCATTGTGATTACTCGGGCGGATTGCCATCCGCCCCTACAGCTGGATAACAATTAAAACAAACGATCTTGGAGGAAAATTATGAGCAACGAAAAATTAAAGATACTCGAAATGCTAGAGAGCGGAAAGATTACGGCCCAAGAGGCCGAGCAGCTGCTCGACGCGCTGGGGACGGAGCCGCAAAAAGAGGCCGCCAAGCAAAGCCCGCCTACGATCGAGCCGCTTAGCCCGCCACGCCCGCCGTCGGGCGGCAAAAAGCTGCGCGTCTACGTCGTCGGCGAAACGGAAAAAGATAAAAACATGAACGTCAACGTCGCCGTGCCTATGGCGCTTGCGCGGCTAGTCGACAACGTCATCGAAAACTGTATCCCCGCGGAAGCTCTCGAGGAAATGAAAAAGCAAGGCGTCGACCTCAAGGCCATACGCTTCGGAGAGATGATTTCCACGCTCGAAAACCTCGACGAGGATATCGTAAACGCCGATATCAAGGCCGAGGAATCCGACTTCAGGGTGCGCGTATATGTCGAATGATAGCCGCCGAAAAGCACGTTTCTTCGGTATAAAAGTTCACGTAAAGGGTGAGGGGCGCGGGTTCCGCCTGCCCCTCCCCCCTATCGCGCTCTCCGCCTTCCACGACCTTATGCTTTCGCTCACGCCGCTTTTCTCGCTGTTTGCCGGTAAATTCGGGCGCATAGCGCGGACGGCCCTCGATTCTCTCGACGCGCTCCTGCTCGGCCTTATGGCCTCCGGCCCCGACGAATTCGCGAATATCGACGTGCGCGACGGCAAGAATTTCGCGAAGGTTAGGATTAGGATGTTTTGAATTCAATTCTAATCCTGTAGAGGCGAACTGTGTTCGCCCGCGACCCTAAAGAAAGGACTTTCCTATGAACGCATTCTTCGCCCGCATTATTTCCTTGGCCGCCGCCGTTGCCGCCGGGCTCTTGATACTCGGCGTCCCGGCGCAATTTTGGAACGGCCTTATCTTTCTCGCATGGCTGACGCTCTTTTACACGCTCTTTAAGCCCGTCGGCCAGGCAATCGCCCTACCGCTGAATCTTTTTTTGTTCAACCTGCCGCAGTTTTTCGTAGACGCGCTGCTCGTCTGGTGGGCGAGCGCTTGGACGCCGCTTTTGCCGCTTTCGTACCTCGACTCGCTGCTAATCGCCGCGCTGGCGACGCTTTGCTTCGCGCCCTATGACGCCGCGCGCGAAAAGCGGCTGCTGGGCAATATTCGCCCTCCATCGGGGAAGCCCCAATGAATACGACGCTTGCCATTGTCTCACAATGCGTATTCGCCAAACTGTTAAAAAAGCGCTTGACCTCCCCCCTGGGGCCTGGTTTATGCTGGCTTCGAGGTGATGACCATGCTGATAAACGAAGTATGCATAAGGACGGGCTTGACAAAAAAGGCGGTCGAATACTATATCGAACAGGGCCTGATACGCCCCGCCGTATTGGAAAACGGCTACCGCGATTTCACGGCTAGCGACGCTCGGCTGCTGAAGAAAATCGCGGCCTTGCGCAAGCTCGGGCTTAGCGCGCTCGATATAAAGGCGGCTCTCTCAGACGAAACGGGCGAGATATTGCGCTCCATCGCCGTCAAGAAGCGCCTCGGCGCCCAGCGGGCTCAGGCAAAAGATGAATTGCTCGATAGCTTGAGCGCAAAGCGGCTAACTTATTCCGAGCTAAACGTCAAGCTCGAAGCGCTCGAACAAAGCGCGACGATCACGGAAAAGCTGCTGGACGCTTTTCCGGGCTATTTCGGCCGGTTTATCGCGCTGCATTTCGCGCGTTTTCTGAACGAGCCTGTCCTTACGAAGGAACAAAAGCAAGCGTACGGCGAAATAGTCGCGTTTCTCGACGGCGTTCCGGAGCTGGTTTTCCCGGAAGACGTAAAGGCCTATTGGGACGAATCGGCGGATATGCTGGACGCACACTCCATCGGCGCGCTTCAAGAGAGCAGCCGCAGCGCGCTCGAAGATATCGACGCGTTTTTGGACAATAATAAAGAAGTATTAGAAGCGTATATCGCGTTTAAGCTATCTAGCGAATACAAAGCGACGCTGCCTGGGAGGCTGGAGGCGCTGCTCAAGGACTTTTGCGCGTCGTCGGGCTACTATAGCGTCTTCATCCCCGCGATGAAAAGGCTTTCGCCGGCATACGGGGAATATCTTAGCCAAATGGAGGCTGCGGACGAGAAACTGATCGCCCGGTATCCTCAATTCCCGCGCAACGGCGTATAAAGCTAATTGTTTACAGAACGTTCACCTGCTTTTGCGCTATAATATTTGCATGAGTAACGCAAAACGCATCTCTGCCTGTCTACTTTGCGCGCTGCTGTTTCTGTCGATTCCGGGGCCAGGCGCTTTGGCTGCTGTACAGGTAGCGCCGGTTTCGATCCCCGTCGGGCGCGTCGGATCCGAAAAGGCCGAATTCTTTGGCCTATTCCTCAACGGCGAAATCGACACGAATACGCGCTACTCCGATATTACACGCATAACGTTCGGCGCGCCGGGTATTGCCGAGGCTTTCGAGGGGGTCGACGGCCTGTATATTCGCGGCCTTGCCGAAGGCGCGGTCAGCTTTAGGGCCGTCAGCGCGTCCGCCGGCGTACTCACGGGCACTATCGTAGTATATGCCTCGGAGAGTATAAGCGGAGAAGCCGTCTTCGAGCGCGGCGATCGCAGCGTCGTAATACCGAAAACGCTTGAGCTCTTTTCCGGGCAAACGTATTCGTTCTACGCCCAATCGGCGGCGTTTGCCATCGAAAGCGACGACAAATCCGTCCCAACGCGCACGCTGGCCGTACTGGGTCATAACCGCGATAGAATTTTTATCCGCACAAGCGAGCCCGGCACTTTAAACCTCTATGTTCGCGACAATCCAACGGGAAATGTCGCCGTGTGCAAGGTGATAATTACCGACTTACAGTTCCAGGTCGATTTCGCGCGCAATATGAAAATACCGCTTCGCGTCGGCGAAACCGTTACCCCTAGCGGCAAGTTCCTCCCCGCCGTTACCGAAGAACAGCTCGAAAAGGCTCAATGGATAAGCTTCAACACGGATATCGCGAGCGTCGACCCCGCAACGGGCGTAATAACCGCGCACAGCCCGGGCATCGCCGGAATTTTCCTATACCTTCCGCTGACGGACCGCTACTACGGCCTGGGCATAGGGCATTACGACGAAGAGCGCGGCGACGTCGTCTACGGGGTATTGGTCGAATAATGAAACCGCTTTTTATAATTCTTTTCGCCCTGATAGGCTTGGTGTTGATCTACTACGGGATAATGCCTTTGCGCCTCGGCATCACTTTGGGCCTGATTCTCGTCGCGATAGGGGCGCTCTTTTTGTTCGCCATCCCGGCTAGCTTTTTTATTCGCGCCAGATGGCCGGAATTCTATCGCGTACTGCGCATCGTCTTCGGGAGCGTCCTCGCGTTCGGAGCGATAATCGCCGGTATCGCCAGCATGCAGATGTATTCGCGCTATAACGCCGAGGAACCCCCGGAAAACAGCGTGGTCGTCGTTTTGGGGGCGGGGTTGTCCGGCCTCGACAACCTTACGCCGAGCCTGACGCTCGCGCAGCGCCTCGATACGGCCGCCGGGCTGCTAAACGAGCGGCCGGACGCCGTGTGTATCGTTTCCGGAGGACAAGGCGAATATGAGCTCGTCCCGGAGGCCGAGGCCATGAAAAAGTATTTGGTGGAAGAAAAGGGTATTGATCCGGTACGGATCTATATGGAAAGCCAATCCCACGATACGGAAACAAACCTTTTATATAGCGCGCAGCTTATGCGCGAAGAGGGGCTTTTGGAAAGCTCCGGGGGGAATATCGCGCTCGTCACGAGCGGCTTTCACGAATTTCGCGCCTGCCATTTTGCCGCTGTCGCGGGGCTTACGCCATATTCGCGCCCCGCGCCGCTTTTGATCGGCCTGCATCCGATGTATTGGCTGCGCGAGGCGCTAGCTGTCGTGCTGGAAGTATGGCTGGGCGTCATGTAATTCATCGTCTGATGTCGAGCTTTTTGGCGGCGTCCTTCATCCTCTGGGATATCTCGATATGCTGCGGGCAGCGCGCTTCGCACGCGCGGCATCCGATGCAGTCGGAGGGCTTGCCGCCTTTAGCGCACATGTCTTTGTAGTCATTATCAAACGACGGCCCCTTGCCGAAATATTCCTTCTCGTTATAAAGCTCGAATACCTTCGCGATAGCGATGTTTTTGGGGCATTCGCCGGCGCAGTAGCCGCAGGCCGTACATGGAACGGCTAATGTTTTTGTCACGATGCCAGCCGCTGCTTTTACGATAGCGCGCTCTTCCTCCGTAAGCGGCGAAAAGCGCTGCATATCGTACGTATTATCCTCCATTTGCTTGTAGCTGGACATGCCGGAAAGCACCATAAACACGCCGGGAACCGACGCGGCGAAGCGAAGCGCCCAATACGCTGCGCCCTTATCTGGGTGCAGGCGGGTAAAGGCCGTCTTTACCCCTTCCGGTACGTTTGCGAGCGCGCCGCCCTTGACGGGTTCCATCGCAATGATGCCTTTTCTATAAAAATTAGCAACTTGACAGCATTTGCGTGATTGGATTTTCTCATCCTCCCAATCCGCGTAGTTGATTTGGAGCTGTACAAACTCCACTTCGTCGTGCTTTGTCAGGATATCGCCCAAAAGCCCGGCTTTGTCATGATAGGAAAACCCGATGTGTTTGGCCAGACCCTTGGCCTTGATCTCGCGCAGAAACTCGAAGCCTCCGTATTTAACGGAATCGGCATAGTTTTTTGTGTCGAGGCAGTGCAAGAGATAGTAGTCGAAATAGCCTACGCCGCATTTTTCAAGCTGCTCCGCGAATATCCGTTCATAATCCTCATAGCGCTTCACCTGCCAAACAGGCATTTTATCCGCCAAAACAAAGCTATCGCGCCCATAGCGCTCTGAAAACGCCTTGCGTACGGCGTGCTCCGATTTGCCCGCGTGATATCCATAGGCCGTATCGACGTAGGTAAAGCCGCTTCTCAAAAAGAGGTCGGCCATTTGGTTCGTCTGCGCCTGGTCGATAGAAGCGTCGGCGCCATTTTTCCCGCTTAGCGGCAGGCGCATCATACCAAATCCGAAGTTTTTCATCATACTAAACCTCAATACAAGTTTTTTGCGCAGCTTTTTTCAAAAAAGCGCGCACCCAAATATCTTAATTCGGATTACTACAATTTATTAATTTCCAACTTTAATTATACTATAAAGAAATGAATTAATCACTTGTTTTATTATAAAATATGGCTTACGATTATGATATGATTGAGAAGTTAAAGCTAAAAATTGCCGAGAGTAAAAATATAGTGTTTTTCGGCGGCGCGGGCGTTTCGACGGAAAGCGGCATCCCCGACTTTCGGAGCGAATCGGGGCTATATTCGGCTCTAAAGCGCTTTTACGCGCGCCCGGAGGAACTTTTAAGCCATAGCTTCTTTATCAAGCGCCCGGAGGTATTTTTCGAATACTACCGCGAAAGTCTCGTGCACCAAGGCGCAAAGCCCAACGCGGCGCACCTTGCCTTGGCTCGGCTTGAATACGCGGGAAAGCTCAAGGCCGTCGTCACGCAAAATATCGACGGCCTGCACCAGTCGGCTGGCAGCAAAACCGTTTACGAGCTGCACGGCTCCATCCTTGACAACTATTGCATGGCGTGCAAAAAGCGCTATACGCTAGAGTTCGTTATGGCGGCGGAGGGCGTTCCAAGGTGCCCTTGCGGCGGTATCGTCCGGCCGGACGTCGTTTTATATGAAGAATCGCTCGATTGGGACGTCATGATGCAGGCGCAAGGCGCAATTGCCGACGCGGATTTGGTAATAGTCGGCGGTACGTCGCTTGCGGTCTATCCTGCTGCGGGGCTGCTTAGGGGCTACGACGGCGAGCTCGTCTTAATCAATAAAACGCCGACAACCTACGACGATTTCGCGTCGATGGTGTTTCGCGAGCCCATCGGGGAGGTTTTGGGGAAGGCTGTTTCTTAATATTGATGCATTCCTTTCGCATAAAATTTGGGTTGAATTTTCGCTTCAATAGGCATATACTATAAACACAAAGGGAGCGCCGTTAGCGCGGATGTTCCAGAATAGAATTACTTGTCTAGAAACAGCCGCCTACTTGCGGGGGCGGTTGTTTCGCGTTAACCGTAGAATTACTACGAGCAAAATCATGAACATGATGATGATCGTTTCATTCATTGGCAACACCTCCCTTCTTACGAAGTTCGGTTGAACAGCCGCGCCGTGTGGTACTCCCTTTGTATTATTAATCATACCATATTCTGTGTATGATTTGTTACATTTTCAAATCTTTTGACACTGAAATTTCTATATGCTATGCTAAACCCTGATTTGTTAATTGGGGAGGCGAAAACCGGTGTCTTCGAACTTTATCGAAATCTTCGGCGAAAACGTATTCAACGACAAGGCGATGCAAAAATATCTCCTGCCAAACGTCTACGCGTCGCTGCAAAGCGTCTCGCGCGGGGCGCAGCTCACGATCGAAATCGCGGACGCCGTAGCCGAGGGCATGCTCGCCTTCGCGACAGAGCGCGGCGCGACGCACTATACGCACTGGTTCCAGCCTATGAACGGCCTTACAGCCGAAAAACACGACGCGTTCCTTTCGCTCGACGCGTATAACAGGCCAATAAAGTTCCTTACGGGCAAGGCGCTCATCAAGGGCGAGGCGGACGGCTCATCGTTCCCCTCGGGCGGCCTTAGGGCGACTTTTGAAGCCCGAGGTTATACGACGTGGGACTGTACGTCCCCCGCGTTCGTGCGCGAAGGCGGCTCCGGCATGACGGTTCTATGCATACCGACGGCGTTTTGCTCGTTTTCCGGGCAAGCGCTCGACGAAAAAACGCCGCTTCTGCGCTCCATGGAAGCGATAAATAGAGAGGCGCTCCGTGTCTTAAAGCAGCTCGGCGTTCCCGCCAATTCGGTCGTCCCTATGGTTGGCGGCGAGCAGGAATACTTTTTGATCGACAAAGAAATTGCGAAATATCGCAAGGACTTGACGTATACGGGCCGTACGCTCTTCGGCGCGCCCCCCGCGAAGGGCCAAGAGCTCGAAGACCAATATTACGCGCCGGTAAACGACCGCGTCAGCGCGTTTATGGACGAGCTGAACCACGAGCTTTGGAAGGTCGGCGTGCTGAGTAAGACCCAGCACAACGAGGCGGCCCCCTCGCAATACGAGCTTGCGCCGTATTTCTCCACGGCGAACATCGCGACGGATCAAAACCAGCTAATCATGGAATACATGCGTACGATAGCCGACAGGCACGGCTTCGTTTGCCTATTGCACGAAAAGCCGTTCGATTGGATAAACGGCAGCGGCAAGCACAACAACTGGTCGCTTGTAACGGATACGGGCGTAAATCTGCTAAAGCGCGATAAAAGCGGCCCGAACAAGGCGTTTTTGACGTTTTTCATCGCGACAATTTCTGCGCTGGATTCCTTTCCGGAGCTCATGCGCGCGTCCTGCTCGACGCTCGGCAACGACTGCCGCCTCGGCGGCAACGAAGCCCCTCCGCCGATTATTTCGGCGTACATAGGGCAGACGATGGCGGGCGATTTGGAGCGCGTGGAAAACAATAAGGGTACGACAGACGGCGCGGGCGTCGAGAAAATGACGATAGGCGTTTCGTCGCTTGCCGTCCTGCACAAGGACGACGCGGACAGAAACCGCACGTCCCCTTTCGCTTTTACCGGCAATAAATTCGAATTCCGCATGGTGGGGGCGTCGCAATCGCTTGCGTTTGCGAATACCGCGCTGAATACCGCCGTCGCCGACCAGCTCGCGCGCCTGGCGGAAAAGCTCGAATCGGCCGCCGATAAAGAAGCGGCGCTGAACGATTGGATGCGCGAAAGCGTTGTAGAGCATAAGCGCGTCGTCTTCAATGGCAACAACTATTCAAAGGAATGGGTCGAGGAGGCGGTCCGGCGCGGCCTGCCCATTTTGGGTAACGCCGTTTCCGCCGTCGAAACGCTAACTAAGGAGCGCGTCGTCGAGGTATTCGCTCGGATGGGCGTATTGAGCCGCGAAGAGCTTGCGGCGCGACAGGATATTATGCTGCGCCAATACGCAAAGCAGATGCATATCGAAGCGCTGACTATGCTGAAGATGTCGCGCAAGGAGCTGCTGCCGGCGAGCGTAAAGCAACTTAAGGCCTACGCCGACGCGTTCAACGCCCTAAACGCTACAGGCCTCGGGCTGGATAGCTCCGTAGAGGCGCTGCTTCGGCGCGTATCGGAAGGAATCAACGGCATGCACGACGCCGTCGAGGCGCTCGCGGCGGAGATTCGCAAGGAAGAGAAAAATGAGGTACCTTTAGCCCGCGCGCGCTTCCAGCGCGAGCGCGTGCGCCCCGCGATGGAAAAGCTAAGATTAGCTGCCGACGAGCTCGAGCGTATCGTGGATAAGGAGCTTTGGCCGCTGCCGTCGTATGGGGAGATGTTGTTTGTGTAGGGGAAGAATAGCCGAAATAAAAATAAAAATTTATATACATATAGTGACAGCATTGTGCTAATTATGCTAAAATAACTGTAAGCGCGAAAGCGTGTACACATGGGAGCCGGAAGGAGCGAGCGTCCACCGATTTATACCCCTATCGGGAGGGAAGGAGGTGAACGCTATGGACGGAGCAACGATCATCCACTTTATGATAACTTTTATCGTATTGTTGATAGTTGCAAAAGACAGCCGCTCCGGCAAGTAGAGGCTGTCTTTTCTGAGTAAGGATGGACGCCGCACTTCACGGCTCCCTTTGTGCTCCTATTATATCCGATTCCTTGGAAAATTACAACAAGAATTTTCTAATCGCCCTACCGCCTCACGCACTCCCCCGAACCATAAACATCGTACACCGTCGTTACGCCCGCCGCGTCCGCCGTGTTCGGGCGGGTGTGGAAGTTCGCGACGCTCCATGCATAGCCGGGGGCTTCGATAGTGCCGAAGCCTACGCCGTCCTCGCCTATGGTGACGGTGGTGGAGTAGGTGTCGTTCAGCGAAACCTTAACCGTCGCGCCCGGCAGTAAAATAAACTGTGCCGTCGATAGTAAGTGTTCCGGATTTTCTTATATTGGTTTTTAATTGGGTACGCCCGATTTAGGCAAAAACGGGGCACGGGCATTTCGAAGGCCTGTAGGGACGCCATTTGAATGTCCGGCTTTGGGGTCGACCACCCCGGCCCTTCGGGCCACCCCTCCATAGAGGGGAATTTACGTTGTCGGCCGTCCGCCCCAATTCCCCTCCTTGGAAGGGTGCCGTCCGCAGACGGCGGGGTGGTCGAACCAAGAGCGCGACCTTGATCGTTCTGCTGATAGTAGCGAGAAACAGCCGCCCACCTCGCAAGTAGCGGCTGTTTCTCTATGATATTTCGGATGTAGGGAACGACCGAGCTTGGCGGCTCCCTTTGTGCTTCTATTATACGCGATTCCTTGGAAAATTACAATCAAAAGTTTTTTAGTCTATTAATTTTCCCCATTTATCCCCAGCCCCTTAAAAACATCCACCACTACAACAGGCGCAAACGAAAGCAGCAAAATATAAACCCAATGCGCCGAATCAAGCGCCACAACCTTAAAAACGCCCATAAGCGGCGGTATAAGCAATACGGCAAGCATCAGCGCCGCCGACGCCGCGAAAGCGCCCAAAAGATAGCGGTTGCCAAACGGCTTCGAAGCAAAGCTGAAACGCGCGTTGTTCTTTACGTTGAAAGCGTGGAAGAGCTGCGAGAAAGCCAGCGTCGCAAAGGCCATGGTTCGTCCCGTTTCGATGTTCACACTCTGGCCGATCAAAAACGCCGCCAGCGTCAGAAGTCCGATCATAGCGCCCTGATAGCCTACGCGCCATATCAGCGGCCGCGAAAAGAGCGTCGCGCTCTTTCTCGCCTTGCGCTCCATGATGCCCGGCACGGCGGCCTCCACGCCCAGGGCGAGCGCCGGCAGCGAGTCCGTGACCAAGTTCACCCAAAGGATGTGTATCGGCAACAACGGCTCGGCCCAGTTCAGCATCGTCGCGATGAACAGCGCGATAATCTCGCCGACGTTACAGGATATAAGGAACTGTATGGCCTTCAAGATATTGTCGAATATCCTGCGCCCTTCCTCCACGGCGGAAACTATCGTCGCGAAGTTGTCGTCCGTCAAAACGACGTCCGCCGCTTCCTTCGAAACGTCCGTGCCGACTATGCCCATAGCCGCGCCGATGTCCGCGCGCTTCAATGCCGGCGCGTCGTTCACGCCGTCCCCCGTCATGGCCACGACGTCGCCGTGCTTCTGCCAAGCGTCCACTATACGCACCTTGTGCTCCGGCGAGACGCGCGCATAGACCTGTATATCCTGTACGCGCTCATACAGCGCCTCGTCGCTCATCTCGGATAGCTCCGCGCCGGTTATGGCCTCGCCGCCGCGCAGTATATTCAGCTCCTTCGCAATGGCGCAGGCCGTCAGCTTATGGTCGCCCGTGATCATGACGGGCGTTATCCCGGCGGTCAAACACTGCGCGACGGCGTCCTTAACCTCCTCGCGCGGCGGGTCGATCATGCCCGTAAGGCCGATAAACGTCAAATCCGACTCGAGCGATTCCGTATCGGGTTTATCCTGTACGAGCTTTTGCGCATACGCCAAGACGCGCAGCGCCTTTTCCGCCATGGCCACGTTCGCCTCGCGCAGCGCGGCTATGTCGCCGCCTGTAATCGCGCGGCCCGCCGTCCCCGTTTCGTCCATTATGCGCGTACACTTGGCGAGCAGCTCGTCCAGCCCGCCCTTCACGCGCACGATATAGCCGTTTTCGTCATTCTTTGACGCGACGCTCATAAGCTTGCGCTCGGAGTCGAACGGCTTCTCCGCCACGCGCGGATTTGCGGCGATAAGCCCCTTTTCATCCACGGAAAATACCTGCCCCATGTCCAAAAGCGCCGTCTCCGTCGGGTCGCCCAATAGGTCGCCGTCGTCCTCGCGGTGCGCGTCGTTGCAAAGCATCGCAACCTCGACGAGCGCCTTAAACCGCGCGTCCTCCATGGAAAACTCTTTCAGCGGCTTTAGCGCGCCCAATACATACGCCTGCTCCACGCGCATCTTATTCTGCGTAAGCGTGCCCGTCTTGTCGGAGCATATGACCGTCGCGCTGCCCAGCGTCTCGACGGACGGCAGCGAGCGCACGATAGCGCGGCGCTTCGCCATGCGGGAAACGCCCATAGCCAGCACGATCGTCGAAATCGCGGGCAACCCCTCAGGTATGGCGGCCACGGCTAAAGATACGCTCGTGAAGAACATCTCGAAGAGCTCCTTGCCGTAGAGCAAGCCCGCGATAAATATAACAACGCACGCGAAAAGCGCGGCAAGCCCCAGCGTCTTACCCAGCTTTTCGAGCTTTTGCTTAAGCGGCGTCTCCGTGCCGGGGTCCTCCTGAATCATGGCCGCGATCTTGCCAACCTCGGTCTTCATGCCCGTCGCCGTGACTATCCCGCGCCCGCGCCCGTAGGTTACGTGCGAGCCGGAAAAGGCTAAGTTCACCCTGTCGCCCAGCGGGATATTATCCGGCAATATGCCCGTATTCTTTTCTACGGGGACGGATTCGCCCGTAAGCGCCGCCTCCTGTATCTTCAGGCTCTGCGCCTCCGTTAGCCGTAGGTCGGCCGGGACGAGGTCTCCCGTGTCCAATACGACCAAATCGCCAACGACCAGCGTTTCGCTCGGCACGACCTCGATATTTCCGTTTCGTATGACCTTCGCATGAGGAGTGCTCATCTTTTTCAGGGCCTCAAGCGATTCCTCGGCCTTTTCTTCCTGCACGTAGCCCATAACGGCGTTGAGCAGGACAATGACCAGGATGATAACGCCGTCGGCAACCTCTCCCAGCGCCATCGACACAATAGCCGCGGCGATAAGGATATAGATCATGAACGACTTAAACTGCAAAATGAAGCGCATGAGCTTAGTCTGCTTCTTCGCGGCCGCCAGCGCATTTCGCCCGTATTTTTCGAGCCGAACGGACGCCTCCTCCGGCGAAAGCCCGCCCTCAAGGGAGCTGCCCAGCTCCTTGGCAGCCTCTTCAGAACTTTTCGTATAAAATATAATATCTTCCAACACAGGCCTCCGAGATCAATTCTATTGGATGAATTTAGTATAACCCTCATGGTGCTTGAATACAAGGCGGCGTGACAAGCTGTTACAGGTGTGTTACCATAAAAAAGGCACGGCAAAGAATAATGATGTAGGGGCGAACTGTGTTCGCCCGGATGCGCCTCGGGCGAACACAGTTCGCCCCTACAGGATTTCGATTAATTAGCATGTATCAAAGCTCTGTTTGGATACGCTCCAAAGAAACAAGGGTAAACTAATTCCATGAAACTAATAGCCGACTTCCATACCCACACTACCTACTCCCACGGAAAAGGCTCGATAGAGACCAACGCCCTCGCGGCCATAGCCAAGGGCTTAAATAGTATCGCCATAACCGACCACGGCCCCGGACACAGGTTCTACGGTGTCCGCCGCGCGAAATTCGCAAAAATGCGTGAAGAAACCGACGCTCTAAACGTAAAATACGCGGGAAAAATCAAAATCCTCTTGGGCTTGGAGTTGAATCTGCTTTCGCTCGAGGGCGAAACGGATTATCCACACGAACAGGCCAATCTTTTCGATTTCTTCCTCATGGGCTATCATCGCGGCGTTTTCCCCAAAAGCGGGCTGCTGTCCTTTACAATAAAAAAACGCGCCCCGGAGGCCATTGAGCGCAATACGCGCGCCATTTGCCTGGCCCTAGAGCGCTATCCTATCAAAATCGTATCCCATCCTGGCGAATACATCCCGCTGGATATAACATTGCTCGCTAAAGCAGCCGTGAAGACCGGCGCGGCGCTGGAGATAAACGCCTCGCATCCCGCGATTACGCCCGAGCAGATCAAGCTCGCAAAGGCCGAGGGCGCGCGTTTCGTTCTCAGCAGCGACGCGCATACGCCCGAGCGCGTCGGCGATTTCGGGGCGGCTTTGCGGCTGGCGATGGAGGCGGGGTTGTCGGAACATGATGTCATTAATGCCAGCAGTACAAACCTGTAGGGACGCGATACATCGCGTCCGTGACCCAAAATCGGCTTTGTATTAATCACGGGCGTCATGTATAGCGTCCCTACCCCCGCCCCCTCCTCCACGCCTCAATCTGCTCCATCCGCTCCTTAACCCTCTGCTCCTGCCCATACTCGGTAGGCCGATAATACTGCCGCCCCTCGAGCGCGTCCGGCAAGCATTTCATAGTAGTCAGCGCGTCCTCAAAGTCGTGGGCGTACTTATAGTCCTTACCGTACCCCAGCTCCTTCATAAGCCGCGTCGGCGCGTTGCGAATTTGCAAAGGTACGGGCTCCGCCAGCGTATTTTGCGCGTCCGCAGCGGCGCAGTTATAAGCGGCGTCGAGCGCGTTCGATTTCGGCGCAAGCGCGCAGTACGTCACGGCGTGGGTTAAATGCACGGTGCACTCCGGCATGCCTATAAAATGGCACGCCTGATAAGCCGCGACGCATAGCTGCATCGCGCGCGAATCGGCCATGCCGATGTCCTCGCTCGCAAAGCGCAAGACGCGCCGCGCGACGTATAGCGGATCCTCCCCAGCCTCAAGCATCCGCGCGAGCCAATATATCGCGGCTTGTACATCGCTGTTGCGCATGGATTTATGCAGCGCCGAGATGATGTTGTAGTGCTCCTCGCCGCCCTTGTCGTATAATAGCGACTTTTTGCTCGTGCATTGTTCGAGCGTCTCGGGCGTCACGCTCGTAACGCCGCTCTCGTCCAAATTCCCGTTCAATACTGCCATCTCCAGCGTAGAAAGCGCGACGCGCGCGTCCCCGTTTGCAAAGGTCGCGATAGCGCGCAAAAGCTCGTCCGCTATGACGACGGTCTGGTTCCCGAAACCCTGGGGGTTCTTTAAAGCGTTTATCAGCAATTGATGCAAGTCGTCCGCCGTCAGCGCGTGCAAAACGAACACCTTGCATCGCGACAGCAGCGCCGAATTCACCTCGAAGGACGGGTTCTCAGTCGTCGCGCCGATCAAAACGATGCTCCCCTTCTCCACGAACGGCAAAAACGCGTCCTGCTGGGCCTTGTTGAAGCGGTGGATTTCGTCCACGAATACGATCGTCTTATCGCCCATCGCGCGGCCCTTTTCGGCGCGGGTCATGACTTCCTTTATGTCCTTGATGCCGCTTGTAACGGCTGAGAAATTGATAAACTGCGCGGCGGTCTTCTCCGCGATAACCCGCGCGAGCGTCGTCTTACCGACGCCCGGCGGCCCCCAGAAGATCATCGAGCTAACCTGATCCTTTTTGATCAGGTTGCGTAAAACCTTGCCCTCGCCTAAAAGGTGCTTCTGGCCGATGAATTCGCCGAGCGTCTTGGGCCTTAAACGGCTCGCGAGCGGCCCGGCGATTTCAAAGCCGCTGAACAGTGTCTGCTGTTCCGGTTCATGCTTCATAAATGCCTCTTTATGCGTCGTTTTATTCGCAATTTTAGCGACGCGTTCTCATCGCTTTTCAGTATATCACGATAGAACGGGATTAGGTAGGGGCGGGTTTAAGTCGCTCACTTCGTCAACAATTTTGGTTTCAATTCTCTTTCTTCTTACCTTCGGAAACGCGTGCAATGGCCTCATATCCGCCGTTAGCGCCCAGAGCGACAATCGCGGCGTTAAACAAGCACAGCGCAGCCGACTCCATCGAAAGCGAACCTGTAAAACCCTCAGCCAAAAGCAATACAGCCAGCGCAACGATATAGCTCCAAATCTGCGTAGGCATTTTTTGAATAATCGCTACGCTTTTAGTTATCTGCGTAATGATCAATACCATCGCAAGCGAACCGGCATAGGTGCCGAGTATGCTCCATGTAGTAAATTCCATTGTTTCTCCTCTCTATATAACCTTTCCCAATACCACGGTGCCTCCGGCAAATCGCAACGCCAAAACGCGCTCGTCCACAATAGGCAAATATTGCTCGATCCGGTTTACCGGCGCGCTTATGGCATTCTCGCCGTCATAGCGCAATAAAATTCCATCGGATGCAATAGCGTGCACCGTCGCGAACACGGCCACACAATTCTGTACGCCGCCCGATTGCGTTTGCGTATTGATAATAATCGCCTCCGTTTTGAAAAGATAATTCCCCCCGCTTTCCCGGCTGCGCCGGGAAAGCGGGGTTGTTGTTAAATACCAAAGGGGCTTCGCCCCTTTGGATCCCCTGCTTTTAGTAGGGGCGGATGGCAATCCGCCCGCCGTCTCAAGCGCGTCGCCGCTTTGCAGGAGCGAGTTTCCATACCCGCCCGCAGGCGACGAAATTCCCCTCCGTGGAGGGGTGGTCGCCCGCCCGCAGGCGGCAACTAAGTTCCAAGCTCAAAATTCTAAGCAATCCGTTGTCTCCACCCGCGCTCCCGGCGCAAGCTCCATGTCCCACGAAAACTCGACACGTTTCGCGGCGCTGCCCGGCAGCGCCAAGTTGTAAACGTCGCGCGTCTCGTGGTGCGGCATGGCGAGCGTTTCAAACTCGACGCGCCTCGCTTGGGCCATGGCTTCGGCTTTCGCCTGTTCCGCCGCCTGCGCCAGCGCGTCGAAAGAAGCCGCTGGCAGTCGCAGCGTCCGTACGATCCTTCGCCCGCCGCGTTGCTTAGGCGCGAGCGGATGCTCAGGGTCGAGGATCTGGGCTGTATAGCTCATGGCGGAATTTGCGCGGCTTACGACGGCGCGAAAGACGTTGGGCATAACGAACGCGTCTCCCGCCTCGATAGCCCCATCCAAAACGACGCCGCCCTCTCCCATCGCGTATGTAAACTCCGCGCGCCGCGAAATAAATGGCCTCATCTTACGAATGACGAAGCGCCCCCCGGCTGTAACGAACAGCGGCTCATAAGCCATCGCGGCGAGCAGCTTATTAGTGGCTGAAAGCTTGTTCTCGCCGATTTCGAACTCGATAGGCTCGGCTAATACCTCCCGCGATTCCTCGATAAGCGGTAGCGTGGAAACAGGCGCAAGCAACGCGCGTATAGCGTCCGTATAGGGCGTGCCCGTTTCCACGCGCCGGCGCTCGGTAAACTCGTCATAGGCGAGCGCCGCGGATAGATCCTCGGCCTCGACTTCGCGGTAATACGCGTTAAAGCCTCCTACGCGTTTTGCCCGGGGCATATAGAATCGTCCGAGCGGCCATTCATGTATTGTTTCGTTCATATATAGCCGAAATAAAACGCGCAGCGTATCCATGGCATAATCGACGCGGCCGTCGTCCTTGAAAACAAACCGGCCGCCGCGCGAAACGGCATTCCCCGCGTCCACGCCAATCCAGCCGCTTTCAACCTCGGGAACAAACTTCAACGCGCCACGCGAGTCGAGAATTTCATACCGGTACTCCACGCGCCGCGTCCCGCTTCTAGCGGTAAGCGCGTCGAGAACGGCTTGGTCTGTAATTTGTAGCATCTTCTCTTTCCTAAATGGATATTCGCTAAGCCCCCGCCGGCTGCTGCGCGGCCGGCGGGGGAAAATAAGGATAATCCGGGGGCTGGCGCCCCCGAACCCCGCCTTGTGGGTGCGCTTTATTTGCGCTATATTTTATCCGCACCCTCTGTCGTAGGGGCGGGTTTCCATGCCCGCCCGCAGGCGGCCTCTAAACCCTAAGCCCTTCCTCAAACCCGACCTCTACAAGCTCCATCGTAAAATCCCACCCCTCTGGCGCGCGCTCATAAACAAAGCGCGTACAGACGCAGTAAAACTTCTCGTCCTCGTCGCGATAAAGCAGCGCCTCGCCGCTCTCGGCCATAGCCCGAAGCGCGAAAAAGCCCTCCGCCTCGCAAAACGAAAAACTCATTTCGCGCTTATGGAGCGCGCCTTGGCTCTTACCGCCGCCATACTCGGCAATCGGATATTCCCTACCTGCAAACGAACGTATCGCGCCCAAAGGCTCATATTCCAGCTTTCTAATTGGCGCGGAGCCTCTGCGCATGTCCAGCCGCAAAAACGCTCCGGGGTTCGAAGCTGGCGCAAGCAAGGGATACTCTATATATGGAGCAATAACGCTTGCCTCGCTGTCGCCGTATTGCTCAGGAAATAATGCGTCAGCCCCCCCGGCGATCAAACGGCAAACGTAGCCGCACGCGCCATGCGCGCGATAATCCTCGAAATATGGCGCTTCGCCCCGCGAGAGCCTTGCAATGCGCACGCCGTCCCGATAAATTTCAATCGCCTCGTATTCATCGGCATATTGTCCCTCAGGCGGCTCCGCCTCGATCCTTACGCAGCCCTCTTCGGCGGAAAGCGCAAGCCTCGCGGGCGTCAAGCACGGGGCTGTAATCTCGGCGTCCATGCGCGACACACTGGATAGGCCGTATTCGTTCCAAATAGTGACCTCAAACGTGTAGCGCCCTGGAGCTAAATATTCTTCGCTCCGCGCCTGAAAATGCATATCCGAAAGCATGCCGGTATCGAAGCGCCGCGCTCCCGCCGCGTCATAAACGCATAGCCTGTAGGCCGTCTGCTCGCCTGAACGCCAAAACACCTCCGGACGCGCGCCGTCCGAAACGCGCTCAATAACGGGCGCTGCGGGCGCTGCCAGCAATATATTTGCGATAGGCTCCGACGGCAGCGAATCCGAGCCTTGCTCGTCCGTCGTAACGGCGTACCAGCGCAGCTCCCCCGATTCGAGGCCTCCCGGAACGCGCAATACGGCGCTTTGCGCGCGCTGGGTTAGATCCGCAAGTAAGAAATAGGCGCCTGAAGCGCCCACGCTTGCGAATATCCTCGCTCGCGCCTGCGGCAGGCCTGCCTCAGAGGCGTGCCGCCATACGAATAAAACGTCCTCGCCCTCCGAAAGATACCGCCCCAATGGCGAAACTCCCACGCACTTACGCGAAAGCTGAATCGTCGATAGCCTGAACTCCTCCGTCCATTCTCCCCATACGCCGTCGTCGCTCTGTAAGCGTAGCCTGTACCAAATCGTCTCCGCGTCCGCTGTCGCCTCCGCCGGAATCGACGCGTACTTCGCGCTCGTTCCCGATATCGCGCCTGGTTCACGCTCCGTTCCGTCGTTCCCTAAAGCGCGATATTCCAGCTCGTATGCTGCCTGCTTCGGCGTCTCCCTCGCGCCGGACTCCGCGTAAAACGTCCACGTAACGGCAATCTCCGTGCCCGGCGGCGTATAACCCGCGTTCGGCCAAACGTTCTGCGCCTCGGGTTGAATTTCGTATATATCCGCCTCAAGCGATACTGGCGACAGCCTCGCGGACGCCGTACCTTGCGCGCTGCCGGCGGGATACATTGCCCCCGCGCTGCGCAGCGTCATGTAAAGCCCATTGGAGACGAGCGCGCTTTGTAACGCCTCGCTGACGTTCAAATTCGCGCTCAGCGCCTGACCGGGCGGAACAGCACCCAGCGCAACGGATACGAAAGTGGAGTATCCGGGCCTATTAACGTATGCCGGCGCGCTCCATTTCGACGTAATCGCGCCGAAGTCGAGATTCGCGCCGTTCAGGCCCGCAATCTCCGCCGAACGCGCCGTAAAAATCAATTTTCGCGGCACAACGCGCTTCTTCGTCTGTTTGGTTGTGTCAAACGCGCAAAGCGCGTCCTCGCGGGAAACGATCTGCGGCAAGCCGTTCCTGTCCGGCGAAAACAGCGCCGAAACCCGGTGCTCGCCGGCCGCCTGCCCAGCGGCGCTCGGGTTCGCGCTCGAAATTGTAAAAAGGTTTATCGCACAGAGCTCCGCCGTGCCGATCAATCGCAGCATATCCTCACCGCCTCCGCCGCGCGCGGCGTTTGCTCTTGCCAAGACGGATTTTGCAAGCCGCCGCCTCCAAAAAGCAATACCGTCCCTCAAGCCGCGCCGCGCGGCCAATTAGCGCGTTCAGCTCGTCCATATTCTTTCCTCCGGTATATATACCTCGTCGAACCAAGCGCTCCCCGCCCCTACCGGTTCCGCGCCCGCGGGTAAATACGTCCCCGTAAGCGGAGCGCCCTCAAAGCGCCGCCTGGTCGCCAGCGTCGTGACGATCAATTGGATCTCAGCGGCCTTCGGTTTACCCCTCGCGCCCGTTCGCGTATACTGCCCCAGCCGCGCGCGGCATTTATAGAACCACGTCTTTTCATTTGCCCCCTCGCGGACAAAGGCGTCCTCCGTATCTCGCGCCGTCAGTTCTTCATACTCACTTTCCACCGCAAACGCCTCGTACCCTAGCGCAAAGTGTGGGGGGGCATATCCTCCGCTCACGACAACCCCGTTCGCGTCGATCCTAGCGCCCAATATAAATGCCAAAGCTTCCTCATTCGGCTCCGCAAAGCGTATGGTCATTTCTCCCTGGCTTCCGCCGCCAAAGCGCACAAGCTCCCCGCTGGTACCAAAATATTCGCTCCCTTTGGCCTCCTCGCCGCGCACAATGCCGATCGCCGTCCGCGCTAGCCAAATAGGCGCGCCATATGTCAAAAGCGTTTCGGTATCCGATAAAAGCGGCGCAATTCTCAAGCGCCGTAATCCAACTGTATACATATTCTTTACACCACAACTGTGATATTCCAAAAGAAGATCGCGCGTTCCCTCGCGTCGCGCTCGTCAAGCGTTGGCGTCTGCCTCGGTATCAAAAGCGCCGCTCCTCCCGAAAGGAGAACCGGCGCTTCCTCCGGCCCGCTCGATAGCAGCGCAAACGCTCTTTTTGTATATTCAAACGCTTTGGCGCGCCCCGACGCCCTTACGCGAATTTGTATCGCGCGCGGATAGAATCCCGGCGCACCGTTCGCCGCGCCCTTTTCTGAAACTTCAAAAACGCCCGCGGCTTCGTCAGGCTCGTCCGGCAAAGCGTCCGCAAAAGCTGCAATGGGACCCCTCTCGCCCAGATATCGCGCGATTTCCGCTGTTATGTCGCGCATAATGCGCGCCCACCTCCTTTAAAGCAGATGTGTTCAGACAACCCCGTTTTCCCGGCTGCGCCGGGAAAACGGGGTTGTAGTAAGATACCAAAGGGGCTGCGCCCCTTTGGATTCCCTACAAAATTCCCCTCCGTGGAGGGGTGGCCTCGAAGAGGCCGGGGTGGTTCCCCGCCCACAGGCGGATACTAGTTCCTAATTCCTAATTCCTAAACACAAGCCGCGCTCCGCCCAAAAACGCTTCGTTCCGCACAAACGCCCCGGACAGGCTTACTGTCTCCGATACGGCAAGCACAGGATATGATTTTCCGTCATATTGAATGTGGTCGCCTTCGCGGATGGCGGCTTTCGTGTACACAATGCCTCTAGATAGCACGCTCTTTCCGCCGGAGCGTATTACGAGCTTTCCGGCGCGTTCAAAGCGGCAAGCGATGGCTTCATCAGGCGCGAAGTTCGGTTCTCCCGAAGCGTTTTCGCCTGTCTTGCGGCGTAAAACGACGTTTTGATTATGTAACATTTCGGCATTCATCGGCCCGGCCCGCCAATCGCGGCGCTTCTTAGCGCATATGGCCGAAGCAGGCTCGCGGCCGTCTTGTTCCATAGCCCTTCCGACGCACCCGAATCATACCGCTCCGAAGCGTGGCCGATAGCTGCGGCCGATATGCCCGAAGCCGCCGCTTTTCGCGCGCCGATCTGCCCCGCGTCCGTTCGCGCGAGTGCTTCAAGGCATATCGCCGCCCTTACAATATAGTTCGGCTCCTCCGGCAAGCTGTAGCCCAGCGCCTCGACCGCGGCAGCCGCAATATTGAGCGCGCCGCGCTTCTGTTCAATGGGCAGCGTCTGCCAATGTCCGGAATCCGGCACGCCCCCCAGAAACTCGTTCGCCTCCGCTAGCGATATCTCGATTTTCATATCAAAGACCTTTCTGTTTCGTCGCGCTCCTCTCCGAGCGATCCCTACCCTCTTTCGTAAAGAGGGTGGCGGCCGTAGCCGCCGGGTGTTTTCCCCGCCCGCAGGCGACACTAGCTCCTAATTCCTGCTTACGCTCCCTTGCTCGCGTAAACGCCCATCTTCTTGCTTTCGAGCACGATGGCGTCGTAAAATACGCGCCCTTCGACCAAAGCGCCGTTGATGCCGGGAGGATCCTTGTGGATTTTGTATTCCGCAAGCTTAACGGGCGCGACGGTCGCGTTCCTGTGCGCGAGTATGAATTGCGCGTTGTCAGGCATAAAGCTTTCCGGAACGGGGATCACGGGCACGCCGTCCACGATGCCCAGCTGCCCGGAATAGCGCGCTTCCTGCGCCGCGTCGCCCATGCCGATGAACGATGGGTTCAGCTTCAGCATCGCGTAAAACCGATACGTAACGAATGCGACGCGCCCGCTGACGGGTACGCGCGCGTTGCCCAAAACGCCTTGCGCGTTCAAAAACAACTCATAGGCGTTTTCGCTGGTCGCGGGGGTAACGGCCGTCGTGCCCGCGCCTTCAAACATAGCCGTCAAGCGGTAAGTATCGATCTCCGGAATTACCTCGTAGTGCATTTGGCGCTTGAGCGCCTTCCCGGCGTTTTTCGCGTACATCTGATCCGCGTCGTTGCCCTTGTCGATGACGAAGCTGAAGCAGCGGTCCCGTGCGAGGGTAAATTCCTGCACGGTATCGCCCAGCTCCTCCGGCGCTCCGTAGCGCGCGGTTCCCGAACGCGTATAATCGCGCATGGGCGACGTCGGAATGTCATAGATATACGCCGTTCTCGCGCCGGACATATCGTAGTCCTGGTTCACCCCCGGTGTTGTCAGCGCTGCTTGTTCAAATTCGTCGTCCACCTGCGCCATGTATTTGCTTGCTAAATTGATTGCCATAATAACCTCCTTAAACCTCTCGGAAACCTCTCATAAAATCGTCCTCCTCGGCGCGCGGCGGCGGGTTCGCGCCGCCTGTCACTCCACCAAAGCGCGGCTTAATCCCGCTGTCATCCCGCTGAAATTCGGCTTTAATAAGTCCCATCTCCGCAAGCACGGCCTTTACGCCCTCCGCGATGAGCGCTTGCAGCGCAATCTTACCGTTCGCGTCGCTCATCTCTTCGGATAAAAGTTCCTCCCCGTCCGGCGTATCCGCGTCCGCTTCGCCCGTCGCGTCGGGCGTAGTGCTTTCATCCGCGCTTCGATAGGTATTCTCGGGTAAATCCGCGCTCGCCGCGTCCGCTATTTCGGCCTCCGCAGTGTCCGCATTCTGAACCGGCAATTCTTTCTCCATCTCTTTCACCTCCTTCAAAAACAGGCTGATTTGTTGTTGCGTATAAATATGCCCTGAGTTAAAGCGTCCCTTACCCTCTTTCGTAAAGAGGGTGCCGCCCGCAGGCGAAACTAAGCTCTAAGTTCTAAGCTCTAGTTTCTCAGCTCTCATCTCTAATCCGCCCAACTTCGGCGGCGGCCTCCTCGTCGTCGACGCCGTCCAGGGCCTTTATCGCGGACACGGCGGATAGCGTTTTCGCGCCGCCCGCGCGTTTGCTTACGATCTCGGCAAGTTCAAGCTTGTCGTTTGGCAGCGCGTCCGCCCAGCGGATGGTAACGAACGCGTCGCTCAAGTCGACGCCGTCCTGCGCCAAGCACAGCACGATTGCCTTTTTAAGCTTCGCGTCCAGCTCCGCCCGCACGCGCGCGGCTTTGTTCAACGGGCTGAAAAGCAGCCTACGTAGCGCGCTGCCCGAAGGGATGCTGCCGAAGCGGTCAAAATCGCCCAAGAGCGCGCCGCCCATCTCGGAAAGCGCGTAAAGGTGCTTTGTCAGCTTCTCCAAAAAGCTAAAATTCGCGTCCAGCTTCGCGTCCCATGTCAGGTAGCTTATCTGTCCCGCGCGTTCGTCGCCGTCCTCCTGATTAACGAAGTATTCGCCCGTTTTTAGGCGATACTCCCCATCCTCGCCCCGCGAAAGCGCGCATGCCGGCCCTTGCATCGAGGGCTCTGTATGCTTGTCCAGCACCTTGGCGATTTGCTCGAAGCGCGTCTCCAGCTCCGCAGCGATCGAGCCAATCTGGCCATAGTCGTCCTGCCCATAGGCGCGGTCGCTCGTTACGCAATTTTGCACGGGTACAATTGCGAAGTCCGAAAGCCCAGTCGGCGTTGTTTCGCTATACAGCAACGCGCCGATGCGCCCGTTTTTAATGGCATAACGCCGCTTTTCCACAAATCCCGGCGTGTGTATCTCGCATACAAGCGTGAACTTTTTCGGTTCTTGCGCGTTACCCGTATAGGCGCGCCGCTTTTCCAGCCACAGCGCCTTAGCGCGCGCGATCGGCCCCTTAATATCTCCTGCGTCGGCCGGCCCGTCCGCCATGTCGTCCCCGTCTGATACCCACGCCAAAATGTGCTCCTGAAAGCTGCCTATGTCGTTAGCGTCTACCGTCGGGAACCAGATATCCGGCCTCACGAGCGAAACGCGGCTCCTACCGTTCCTTCCCTTGCCAACGCGCAAAATCGCGTCGCCGTAGCGGCTCATGTCGTATACAGCCTTAACGGCAAGGCTCTCCACGCCGCTTTCGTGTACCACGTCCCAAACGGCGTCCTCCCGCTCGGGGTCTGCGGACGTCTCTATCCGCGAAAGCCCCGCCGAAACGCTCGGCTTGCCGATTAAGTCGGCCAGCTTAAGCGTTACAAGCCGGAAATAGTTCATGTAGCTTTCACGGCCATGTTCCCGATACCGCCCTTCGAAGCGGGCGCGGTTAAGCGCGTACCGCTCAAGCCTTTCCGCATCGCAGCGCGGCGGCCAAGGCGCGCCCGGCTCTAAAAATGATAAGTCCGTATGCATGCTTTCCCCCTTACATGCATTTGGCGGGGCTGCGCCCCGCCAAATGAAATTATTTAATATGGGGCTATGGGGCTATCGCCCCATAGCCCCATTTATTTTAGGGGCAAACTGTGTTCGCCCGCGACTCAACCTCCGCCCGCGACCCAATGCTGTAGGTGCGCGCATTGCGCGTCCGTGACCCCATCGACCGCACGCGTAACGCCGCAATTATTCCAGCCCAACTTTCAAGCGTCCCTTACCCTCTTTAGTAAAGAGGGTGCCGCCCGCAGGCGGCGGGTGTTTTAGCCCCGCCCGCAGGCGGCAAATTCCCCTCTATGGAGGGGTGCTGCCCGCAGGCAGCGGGGTGGTGCCGCCCGCAAACGTCTGCTTATCTCTAAGTTCTAAGCTCTAAGCTGCCGAAACCCCGCTTCCGTGCGGACTTTTCGCCACCCCTCCACCCCGTACCGGAGCGCCGCGACGGCGTCGTCGTGACAATTCGGATCCGGTTCATCGAGATATTCCTCCGTGCGCGTATCCTTTTGCCAGCGCCATGCGAAGAGCTCGCACGCGGCGTTCACGCATTCCGGATGCACAAAAATCGTACGCCCTTTCAAAAAGTCGATCTGCGCCAATACGCTCCCCGCCCGCTTTTTTACTGCGCGCGCCGCGAATCCATGCTGCCGGAGCGTCTTAATCCTGTCCGGCTCCGCGGAGTCGCACCACATCGTCACGTCCCTCGGAAACGCGTTTTCATTCAGCAGCGCGCACATGCGCTCCGTCTCCGTCTGCGTGCGGTACATCTCGCGCAAAACGTACACATCGCCGTCCCGATATCCTAGTAGCAGCGTGCACCACGCGTGATTAAAGCCGAAATCCGTCCCCATCGCGTATGCGTCAAATTCGCGCTCAAACTCTAAGACCTTTACGTTCGTCAGGATTAGCCCGCTCGTCTCGCCCCATTCGCCCAGCCCGTATACGCGGTAGCCTTCCGGGTCGATTTCACGCCTGCGCCGCATGCGTGCGTGGAACGCTTCGTCTATAAACGCGTTCCCGCGGTATGTCGAACGGTGCGTGAAAACGTCCGCGCTCTCGCGGTCAAAGAACGCCGCTTTCAGCCAGTGCGACGCGGATACGGGATTAAACGTCATCGTAATTTGATAATACAGCCCCTCCGGCAATTCGCCCCTAAGCCGGTCGTCTAGGATTTCAAGGTCGGCCTGCGTAAACTCCGTCGCCTCTTCGAGCCATATCCACGTCAGCTTCCCCTCCGGCAGCGTAATCGACTTCACCTTTTCGCGCTGGTGCGCGTCGTTCATGCCCCTGAATATGATTCTCGAACCGGTCAGCATGCACTGTAAGCCCAGCGGCGCGTAATTGACGCTCCAATACTTGCTTGCGCTTCCGCCAAAAACGCGCCCTATCGCCGCCAAAAGCTCCGCGAAGGTCGAATCGCGGTTCGACGCCTCGATCTTGCGCAAAACCAATAGATTTGCGCCTATTGCGTTTGCGTCCGACAGCTTGCAAATAAAGTCCTCCGCCGTATTTACGCTCTTGCCGCTGCCTGCCGAGCCCATAAGTACCCTGTAACGCGCGCGCGTTTCGTTCGCCGGGCGAAACGCGTCGTTAAAGCGCGCGCGCATTACCCCGGGGCGTTTTCGCCGTTCCCGCCGTCGAATGTAACGCCCGGCTTTACGTACTCGCGGCGTATCGGCGCTCTTTTTTCCGCCGCCGCCGGTCTTCTTTCGTCTTCCGTCGCCGCCGTGAGCCGCTCGTCCAGAAACATCGCCATCTTTTCGGATTTCTTCGCCAGCTCCTTCTCCGTCAGGTGCAATTCATAGCGCTGCTTCCACAGTTCCTTCTTTAAATATTGTAGGAGCGATACCCCTATGTCCGCCTTGATCTTTTTCGACAGCACCGTCTTTGTCATGCCCATGCACCGCGCAATCTCGTCCGCCGGCGCCAATGCCGCCGCCAGCTTCTCCAATAGCTCGTAATCGATCTTCTCCATAGCGCCCCCTTCCGCCCCGTTTATTTTCCATGCTGCCATAATAGCACATTACAACCGGAACTTTTAGGCTTTGTTTTCTTTTTCGATCCCTAGCATCTTAAGTCCCCTGCGGTTCAGCTCACGGCACCAGCGCTCGTCGTAGGACGTTTTTAAAGCAATCTCCTCCCATGTAAGGCCCAATATGTACTTCAGGCGCATAATGCGCCGTACTTCCACCTTCCATAGCGACGCGATGGCGATTTCCACGCGGCGCAGGTGTTCGTAAAATGCCGCCGCCCGCTGCTTATAAAGGTCTTCCAGCTCCAAAAGCGTCCCGACCATCGGTGCGAGCATATCCCGCGCGTTTCTTGGCGAGTGCGGCGTAAACGAAAGCGTGCTCATCCGGCCACCCTCAAGCTTCTCGCGAAGCCGTCTTATAATTTCTTCCATATCTCCGATCTCCCGCCTCAGCGACGCGCATATTTTTAAGTCCTGCTGCGTCAAGGCGCTTGCCTCCCATTTTACGGCTTCTTCAAAGAACAATGCATACACCTCCTATACAGCCGCCCGCTAAGTTAAAAATGCGGACGTCACATCCGCAAATCATTATCGTGTTTTTATCACTATATCTCTGTTTTGGAGATTTGTCAAGCTTGCAGTCTCTCGTGCTGGATGGCAACGCTTCCAGCTGAGAGTACGCGATACAAAATAAACCTAATTTCTAACCAATTTATGAACATCGCCCGCCTGCCCTTGCGTTGCAAAATTACATAGTCTACAATTAAACAAAAGTAACGCGCTGTTGCGCGAAAGAAAGCGAAGGCCGAATTATTGAAAAAGCTGTCCGCCCTTATTTTGTCCATGGTGATGCTCGCGGCGATTGCGTGCCCCGCGTCCGCCGATATCATCAAAATGGATATTCCATATCAAAATACCGATCCGGATTTATATCTGGTCGAGCTTGACCTAACGAACCAAGTCGGCGCGGTCTACATGCGCGACGAATCCGGCAGCTACGGCAACGTCGTCCGGCAATTCCTGATTACCTCCGGCGACGAAGAAAATTCAACGCCCACGGGTACCTTTAAGCTAACAGAGATGCGCGAGCGCTTCGGCTATTTCCTAAACTTCAATATTTACGCCCAATACTGGACACAGGTCGTGCGCGGTATTTATCTGCATTCCGTACTGTTCTCCCGGCGCAACGATACGTCCATGACGCGCGGCTCCTACAACGAGCTCGGCACTGCCGCGTCCCATGGCTGCGTGCGCATGCTCGTAGAAGACGCGCGTTTCATATTCTATAATTGCCCGCCCGGGACGACGATCAAAATCACGAAAAAGGCCCTGAACCCGGAGCTCACAAAATCGCTGAAGCCAAAGGCGTCCGCGAGCAAATACAAGTTCGCGCCGGACGAGCTCCCCGCCATATCGCCTGTCACGGCCTACGTCCTGAACAACAGCGTCCCTATGCGCACGGGCTTTTCGCTTGGAGATCATGAAATCGACTCGACTGTCGCGACGGTCAACGCCGGCGACGAAATAGAAATACTCCAAGCCGGCAAGACGTGGGTAAAGGCTCGCTTCGGCAAAAAGGAAGGCTATATCCAAACAAAGCACGTCCGCGCCATCAATTCGGACAATTCCCCCCAAACGCACATGCGCGTCGCGGCTGAGAGCGCCAACGTCTACGTTTCCGGCTCAAATACCGCCGCCGTCATAGGCGTATTACCCTACGGCACGGCCGTGACGCTTCTGGAGGATTCCTTCAACTACTTCATGCATGTCGAGGTCAACGGCCTTACGGGCTATATCCTAAAGACAGACCTTGTAAGCACGCCCATAGTCGACTATGGCGATCCGGCCAATTTGCCCACTATGGCGGAGGACGCGCCTACCCGCTATACCATCGGCCCCAACGGCGAGCTTACGCCTTTCGGCAGCGTACAGGTTATAGACGTAGCGCCCACCCCTTCCCCCACGCCCACACCGACGCCGCTCATACTGCCGCCGTTTTAAGCAATAGCTTTATATATAAAACATCTCTGGCGGCAAAGCCGCCAGAGATGTTTTTGTTAATACGCCAAAGGGCCTGGCGGCCCTTTGGAATCCCCGCTTGCTGGTCGGGTATGGTTTTCGGTCTTGCGCCCCAAGCATTTATTATTTATTATTGATGAGGGGCTTCGTCCCTTATCAATAATTATTTGTATCGCGAGGTAAATACTTTGCAAGTACGCACGCGTTTCGCCCCAAGCCCGACGGGCTATCTGCATATCGGCGGCCTTCGGACGGCCTTATACGCCTATCTTTTCGCGAAAAAGCATTCCGGCGCGCTGGTTTTGCGTATTGAGGATACCGACCAGGAGCGCGAGGTTCCCGGCGCAGTCGAACAAATTCAGCGTACGCTACGCTTAACGGGCCTCGATTACGACGAAGGGCCCGACGCCGGCGGCGAATACGGCCCCTATATCCAAACGCAGCGGCGGCCTTTATACGCGGCGGCGGCAAAGGAGCTGGTCGAAAAGGACGGGGCATATTATTGTTTCTGCACGAAGGAGCGTCTGGACGCGTTGCGCGCCGAAGTGGAGGCCCGCGGCGAAACGTTCCGCTACGACGGGCATTGCCGCGGCTTAAGCCCCGAAGAAGTCCAAAAGCGCCTTGGCGCAGGAGAACAATACGTCGTACGTCAAAAGGTTCCGTCCGGCGGCAAGGCGAGCTTTGACGACCTCCTTTTTGGTACAATCGAAGTGGACAACGCCGAGCTCGACGATATGGTGCTGCTCAAAAGCGACGGGCTGCCGACGTATAACTTCGCCAACGTAGTGGACGACCACGCCATGGCGATCTCACACGTCATACGCGGGTCGGAATACCTGTCCAGCTCTCCAAAATACAATCTGATTTACGAAGCGATGGGCTGGCCGATACCCAAATATATACACTTGCCGCCCGTCATGAAAACCGCCAGCCGCAAGCTCTCCAAGCGCGACGGCGACGCGTCCTTCGAGGATTTTGCCGCAAAGGGCTATTTAGCCGAGGCGATTTTGAACTATATCGCGCTGCTAGGCTGGAATCCGGGCACAAATCAGGAAAAGTTCACGCTTTCCGAGCTGATCGGGGCGTTCGACGTATCGGGCCTCAACAAAGCGCCCGCGATTTTCGACGTCAACAAGCTCACATGGCTGAACGCCGAGTATATCCGCGAGCTTTCGCCCGAAAAGTTTACGGAATACGCGCTGCCGTGGTATGAAAAGGCCGGAACAGACGCTCAAAAGCTGGATATCCTACAGCGCATATTGCAGCCCCGCGTGGAGTTCTTCGCGCAGATTCCGGACATGCTCGATTTTCTGACGCAGCGTTTGGACTACGAGCTTTCCGTCTACGAACACAAAAAGATGAAAACTACCGTGGAAAATTCGCTCGAAGCGCTGCGTCTTGTGCGTGACGAGCTGCAAGCGCTGCCGGTCTGGACGGAAGAGGCTCTGCACGAAGCGCTCCTCGGCCTCGCGCAAAAGCACGCACTCAAAAACGGCCGTATCCTCTGGCCCGTTCGCGTAGCCGTAACGGGTAAGCTCGTTTCGCCCGGCGGCGCAATCGAAGCTTGCGCGCTTTTGGGGCGCGATGAATCTCTCGCGCGCGTAGAGGCCGCAATAGCCCGATTAGAATCGGAAACATTCTAAATATCGCATTTTTGTCAAACCCTCGTGCGGCTGCGCCGCACGAGGGTTTATAATTTTATTATTGCCGGGTTGCTTTCGCAACCCGGCAATATATCGATCGGGGTTCTTTAAAGCGTCCCTTACCCTCTTTCGTAAAGAGGGTGCCGTCCGCAGACGGCGGGTGTTTTATTCCGCCCGCAGCCGCCAAATTCCCCTCCCGTGGAGGGGTGCCGTCCGCAGACGGCGGGGTGGTCCGACCCCAGAGAGGCGACCCTAAATCACAGCCGCCGGGTGTTTAAGGCGCTCTAATCTCTAAGCTCTAAATACCCGCCCTCAAACTCCGCCGCCGAAACCGCGCCTGTTTCAATTGCGCAGCGCTTCATTTCGTCGTATTGCCCCGCCAGAGCGGTCATGTAGTATGGCCCCGTCCAAAATACGCCCAAAATCCCAAACGTCAAAATGGTCAAAATATTCCACCCGACAAAGCTCAGGCCCATTACGAAAATGTCTCCCTTATGGCCTCTAGTCATGCGTTTAGATAGCTTAAGCGCGTTTATCGCCGTAACGTTCGGGCAGTCCGCGAGTATATAATACGTCATGTGGTACGAAAGCATCTTGATAATAAATGGAATCATGCAGCCGATTGTCGCGACGATAAGAAGCACCGTCCACGATTGCATGCTTTCAAAGAACGCCGCCACGGAATACCCGTACAAAAATGCTTGGGCATACGCTCCGGCGCTGGCTACTATCCAGAAGAATAAAGGCACATACGCGATCAGCGCCCAAAGGAAGCTCCAAAGTAACGTCCACGCCATGCCGCCGAGCTTGCGCCCGTAGTTCTGCGAAAACGCGATGTTAAAGGCGCGTCCCGTGCGCGTGTCGCCGTCGCGGCGGTAGACGCCCAAGAAATAGCCGCACATGCCCACGCCAAGCGGCGAAAGGACTATTGTCACAGCAAGGGCAAACAGTGAGATAAGGGCGGAAAAGAAGGAATGTTCCGTCAGGACGCTAACAATATTAGGTACGGAAATAATCAAGTATAGTAAGATAAAAGTACCCACGCTCGGCCAATACGCCGTTCTGAACGCGCCTTTCGCGTTCTCCTTTATCTGTGCGCGTGCAAGCATAAAGCCGCCTCCACTAAAATCATCGTTCTAAGCTCTAAGCTCTCCGTCCTCAAACTCCGCCGCCGAAACCACTCCCGTCGCGATGGCGTTGCGTTTCAATTCGTCGTACTGCCCCGCCAGCGCCGTCATGTAATACGGCCCCGTCCAGAATATCCCTAAAATCCCGAACGTTAGCGCAGTCAAAAATATCCACCCTATAAAGCTCAGGCTCATAACGAAAATCTCGCCTTTATGGCCACTTGTCATGCGCTTAGATAGCGTCAGCGCGTTTGTCGCCAAAACGTTCGGGCAATCCGCGAGTATAAACGGCGTCATGGCATATGAAAGTATTTTTATAATCGCGGGAATCAAGCAGCCGATCGTCGCCAAGATCGTCACGACAAAAATGCCTCCCGCCGCGCTGTATATTGCAAGTAAATTCGCTTCCATCGCAGTCATGAGCGCGTTGTTTGCGGCCACAATACCTATAATCAATGGCACGTATGCGAGTAAAGCCCATAGAAAGCTCCACAGCCACATCCACAGCATGCCTCCGAGCTTGCGCCCGAAATTCTGCGAAAACGCGAGGCTAAAGGCGCGCCCGACGCGCGTATCGCCGTCGCGGCGGTAGACGCCAAGGTAATAGCCGCACATGCCCACGCTAAGCGGCGTCAGTAAAATAACCAGCGCAAGTCCGAGCAGCGGAATAAATCCCAGCGCGCCCGCGCCGAAAATAACCAGTTCAACTAGTACAAACGCGCCTACGCTAGGCCAATATGCTTGTTTGAACGCCGCCTTGGCGTTCTCCTTTATCTGCGCGCGAGTAAGCATTATTCTACCCCCTAAATAAATTCTTTTTTATTATACATTATATGGCGCGATTATAATATAAATGGCGCAAATTTGTTCTTAGAATGGTGTATTTATGATATTGCTGGAGCCTCGCTTGACAATAGCTCGTCCCATATGCTATGCTTCGGGAGGTGGGAAAGAATACGCCAAAGGAGGTGAAACGATGAAGATCAAGAACATCACGAACCCGAAGCGCTTTTTCGAAGTGCTGAACCAGTGCAAGGGCCGCGTTGAATTGTGCACGAGCGAGGGCGACAGGCTAAACCTTAAATCCACGCTTTGCCAATATATCGCGCTGACCCAGATGTTCAAGGAAGCCCGCATAGACGATGTGGAGCTCGTATTATCCGAGCCGGACGATATCGCCCTATTGCTCGACTTTCTTGTAAAAGGTTAAAAGCCGCGAGCCCGCGGCTTTTTTTATGCGCTTCTCTTTATATACTTAGCGCTCTTAGTCAAGAAAGGATACCCGTCTTTCCTCAATAAAATCAGGCGGATTTATAACTATTTATCTTTATTATCGCATACCACATGTTGGTGGGGGTGTTCGGGTTCGAAGAAATACTAAACGGTACCTGGCGGTATATTTCATAGTCGAATAATGTGCCCAGCCATTCATAAAAATAATCCCAAGTGCCGTCTGTCCGCATATTCGCCAGCAAATATGTATTCTCATAAATATCCAATGAATAGATATCCGACATGGTGTGCTCGTATATCATTTTTGCAGGCCGGATGCCCGAAAACAAAACCACGGCATAATCCGCCCAATCTTTCGCGTATACATAGAATACTGAATCTTTCGGTAAATTATTGATATGGCTAACCGTCTCGTCAGTGGATCTCCGCATTGGCCAAACCAAGCCTTGCCCCTTTATAAAGTCGGGTTTTATCGTTAGTAGGCCGATAATATTGGGGGAAATCAAATATGCCGCCAATACCGATACGGCAACCGCGCGGAATAAAATCTTCTTGTTCCTCTCGCCTTTTTTGGCTTTATCTCGAAAAGCCGAGAAGCAATATGAACAAATTGACCATAGGAAATACAAACAAAATATATCGAGTAAAACCGTGTAAACGCTAAGACGGCGAGCGCCAAGACCTGTATTTTGTCCTAGTGTTATAGCATATATTAGCATTGAGGAAGCCGCTACGCCAAATATCAACGCATACTCGTCAACTGCGAATCTGCGGCTTAGAACAATCGCCTTACCTTTTCCGGCTTTTTTGTTTTTCTGCGATATCGTTCCCGGTTTTTTCGCGCGTTTTTTTGCTTTCTTGCCCCTCGCTTTTCGGGATCTGCTATTTATTCCGGCTTCTTGTAGCCTAATAATAAAATAGCGGATATACAAGATGGCGGGCAAAGCCAGTTTCATAAGCATAATAACAGGACTTGCCTTGTAGTACAATGACCGGCTAAGCGTTTCCAGCGAAGAAACGAAGCCGTTAATGGTGAACCCTTGCATCAATTCCGTCGTACCCGTTTGATTCAAAATATCGCCGCGCAAACCTTTCCACCATTGCAAGTAATTGTTTATGTCCCACCCAAACTGAGACAGCCTGAATAATTCAAGAAAGCAAAAGGCAAAGGCAGCTCCAATAGCAACGTACATGAAGCTCCTGCGTCTATCATTTCGTCTTAATATAGTAATTTCGAGAAGCAGCAAAACTATTGTCACGGCTATGAAGGGAATCGCTATTGTCTTGACAATCATCGCAATAGAAAGCGCCGCTCCGCATCCGATACATAACATTCTCATTGACCGCTTCTTGAGTCCCTGAACTCGCGTGCGAATCAATAGGCTTACCGATAAAAGTATAAATACAACGCAAGGTATTTCTCCAATTAACGCTAACCCCCCTCCATCAAGCTGAAAGGTCGTTACAAGCGTAATAAGCGCCGTGAAAACAAACGAACAAATTCTATCGGTCAGCTGAAGAAATACGATATGTGTTAATATGATAAATAGCAATCTGAATAATATAGGTATTACATATGTGCTCGCGTAGCTAACGCCAAACAAGCTATATAGCAACGCAACAGGCAAGATGACCGGATAGCCCGTCGTTGCCGCCGGATACCAGAATATAGGGAGGTCTGGTAAATCATACGCATATATGCCATTGAAAGCAAAATTTCTTGCGACTAGCGCGTTCGCCGCGCTATCCCACCTATCCATAGGTGCTAGTATTGCGTTGTTAATCAAAATAAAGAGCGCTAACGCGCACAATAGAAAAAGGCCGAAATAGCTGGCGATACGCGCCGTTATAAACTTTTTTAGCATCAAACGAACTCCACATATCTCTTGAACGCCTTTAACGCGTATTCCGGCTCGTCCAGATATTTCTCCCAGCGCTTGAGCCACTCGAACGAGAAATAGCCGTCGTAGCCTTTTTCCATGAGCAGGCGGAATATCGCTTGTATAGGCAAGTCGCCCTCGCCGAGCGCGCAGTATTGTACCCGGGCGCCGTTCATATACGAATCCTTGATATGAACGTGCCGGATATACGGCGCAAGGTTTTCGTATGTCATCTCGGGCGTCTCTCCGAAAAAGCGAAGCGGATGATTGATATCCCAAAGCGCGGCTACGGAAGCCATGCCTATCGAATCCAGTAAGGAGCGAAACCTCAGCGAATCGGCAAATACGCCGTTGTTCTCGATCAAAATCGTTACGCCGCGCGCCCCGGCGTATTCGCCGAGCTCTTTCGCCGCGAATCGAATAGTAAACTCGTCTACCTTCCCCATAGGGCTGGGCGCGACATCCGCCAAAACCCGTACATATGGAATCCCCATCGCTTGCGCGGCGTCTATATACTTTAGCGCCATATCGCGCGTTTGCTCCCAAACGACGGGGCGCTGTATTTCGCATGCGCTCGACAGGCAGGATATTTGAAGCCCCCGCTCGCGAAGCTGCGCCTTGGTCGCTTCAATTGCGTGGGGTTGGAATTGAGGCATGTTGTTGACATGGAGCTCTGAAAGCACGCCGCGTACTTCGACCCCCGAATAGCCGTTCTCTTTCGCGAAAGCTAGAATCTCGTCCCATGTCCATTCGGGGCAAGCGAGCGTCGAAAAACACAGCTTCATACCGTTCTCCTGTCGGAATTCAATTTATAGTCTGGCAATATTCGGTATGGTATGCCGTGAATCCTTCTCGTGCGTAAAAAAATGCGTCAAATTGCGCGGCACTTAACGAGCAGGCGCATCTGTCCGTCTTCGGCGCATGTCACAAGCGTAACGGCATTTGTATTTGTGCCCGTATCGAGGGCCGCGAGGTCGTCAGGCTGGACTATTAAAATCTCGTAGACAAAATAGCGCCGGAAGTCGCCGTTCGCGTCCGTAATTATAACCTCGTCGTCGATTGTAAGCTCGTCCAGCCGCCCGAAATGCGCGCCGTTTTTGTAGTTATGCCCGGTAACGACGAGATTGCCCGGCTGCATCGGCTCCGGCCCCTGAAATTTGCATACCGATATCTTAAGCGATTGCGTCGTACAGTCCTCAAGAATCGGAAGCGTCAGGTCGAGCTTCTCAATTGTCAGCTTCGCGATTGCTTTATAGTCGGTATGCGTTCTCATCGCGCGCTCGATCTCCCGCTCGGTTTCGTATTGCGGCCGCTCCGGCGCGACGTATGGCTCTAAAGCGCTCGGCAGCGCGCCCAGAGACGCCGCCATCTGGCTATCCAGCGACGACAAAGGCGCAAGCTCCGATAGCTCGAACGAACGCAGCGCAGCCTCTGCGCGCGCCTCTGCTAAGTCGCCCTCGTGCGAAAGTACAAGCATCCAAAGCCCGCCGACCGCGAGCAGCGT
>QMCD01000291.1_pt1 | contig 35825 bp, 30 predicted proteins | sample 1821841 | NCBI WGS metagenome assembly QMCD01 (sample SAMN01991225, study PRJNA193472) | Termite gut metagenome, whole genome shotgun sequencing project. | isolation source: worker | host: Macrotermes natalensis
GCCGGTTGCTCCCGTGGCGCCGGTTGGACCGGTGGCGCCGATTGGGCCAGTCGGGCCAGTAGCGCCGGTTTCACCGGCTGGGCCAGTCTCACCGACAGGACCCTGATTACCAGGGGGGCCTTGTTCACCTTGCGGACCCTGACAGCCTTTGGGGCCGATAGGACCCATGGGACCCTCTTTTCCAGCCGGACCTTCTGCACCGATTGGGCCTTCTGCACCCATCGGTCCGGGAGGGCCTTCCGGGCCTTCCGGACCCTGCATGCCCAAGGGACCCTGTGGACCAAGATCACCTTTTGCCCCTACAGCGCCTTTGGGACCGGGCGGGCCGATAGGGCCGGGATTTCCTTTGATGCCTTGCGGTCCTTGGCAACCCGGATCACCTTGAGGGCCGATATCTCCCCTCACACCTTGTTGTCCTTGTACTCCCTGAAGCCCAGCCGCACCTCTTGGACCAATCGGTCCAGCACAACCGGCATCACCCTTTACACCTTTTTCACCCCTAGGACCCACTGGCCCTCTTGCTCCGGGATACCCTTGCGGTCCCTGCGGCCCCATCGGCCCGACATCACCAGGATCACCCTTGGGTCCAGGACATGACCTGTTGCTGTCAAAACTGCTGCAGCTACTAGTGTTATAACTATCAGAAAACTCTTGCGGTTGTATCTCGCCTGAATTAGATAAATAATTGCTTTGATTACTATCTGACATTATATACCTCCACTTTAGTAATATCTGTAATATTATATGAAGTCATCTTACAAATGCTCCCACAAAACGACTTATTTTTTCGTTGATTATAACATATTATCTGCTTTTATGGTGTAAAATTACATTATCTGCGTATTGCTTGCTGATTTTTATTTGCAAAGTTATTAAATCTAGCCACGGTAATTAGACTTTGTTTAATCTATTCTAATGTTATTCCGCAATGACTTTTTTTTATTTAATGCTTTATTAAATTTTCTATTACGATATAAATAAAAATTATAATAATTATAAAAAGTTAAATTGAATTTATTCTACAATTTAATATTTATTTTACTGCATTGATAATTCCGCAATATTCAACATTTTAGTATAATACATTAAATAATGCGGAATTGTTTATAAGAATAATTGTTAATTTGACTTTTTGATGATATAATTATACTTATAATATGCAATGAAATATTAAATTATGGTAAAAGTTATAATTTCTATTACTTGTTTTTTGACTGTCTCTGACAGTTAGCTTAGAAATGGAAAGGGGGGACTTAATCATTGGACAAAGATTCTTTATAAAAGACAACTAAATAAAAGACATAAAAGTATAACTATGAAAGAAAGGTGAAAAACACAAAGTAACGTATAAACACCAGATTAGAGGACACGACAAATAGACCACCGATAGAGGGTCAAAAAATTGAATATGTAGACAAAGTTAAAGCTTATTCAGTAGTTCCCTATAAGAGAATTATAAAGAAATTCGCCGAAGGCAACGTTTTTCATCACGTTTTGTGCCTTGAGCGAAGAGAAAGGAATGGATATAAATATGAATAAAAAGATTATAACAAAATTATTATGGTTTACTGTCGCCATCACGCTATTTACGCATATTCCCACTATTCCGGTTACGGCAGCCGCTCCGTCGATGAACGGTTTTGTTCAGCCGATTCAGACCCTGCAGACCATTACCCAGAGCGCCTATGAAACAGCTGCAGAACAAACCAGCCGCATACCTAATACCGATATTCAAAGTTATGAAAACAACGGCGGCCAATATAGCGCAAGTTCGCTGAATAAAGCTTTTGACAACGATATTAACACGCACTGGGAAACCGGAACACCGAACTCGGCCAGCCACACCAACACGGTTACAGTTACGTTCAAGAACAACGTCACTCCCGGAAGTATTGACTATATGTGCCGTCATGACGGTACACAACCCAAGGGAAGTGTCACCGAGTATAAGCTTTATTACAGCACCACGGCCACCGGCGAGAACTTTCAGCTTTTGACCGAGGGCGGGTTCCCCGGCCCTTATTCTAATATGGTTTCGATTCATTTTCCCACAACCACCATGAAGCGGTTCCGGATTGAATTTACAGAATGTCATGAAAACTGGGCCAGTATGTCCGAACTGAGATTCTATAATCCCCAGTCAGCAACCTCGCAAGACACGATCCTTAGCGCGGTATTTGCTGACAAGACCTATTCCACACTGAAACCGGGCATCAATACTTCGTTTATCGATACCCAGATCAACCAGGCTAATGCATCAATGACCGGTGTCCTCCGTGATAAGACCGTTGAAATCCTGAACGAAGGGATACGTCTGGCGGGAAGTGCCGGTGTCTTTGATCCGCTGACCTTTACGCTATCGCAAAGAGGAAATATGGAAAGCGAAAGAATACGAACCCGTTCTTCCTATGGTTTTTACAATTTTGATGCCACCGGCTTCTATATTTCCCCAAATGAAACCATCTCCGTTTATGCCGACTTTGACCCTAACGATCCCGCGCCGACCCTTATTTTTGGACAGATTGGAGAAGTCCGGGGAAGCTCCAGCAACGACAGCTGGGCCGTCAACGGCTGGAAGCGGGATTATTCCCTTAAGCCCGGCATTAACGTCATTACCGCGCCGTCGTGGAGCAGTTTCGGCCCCTCGGCCATTTATTTTGAAAATGACTGCGCGCCGGAAGACCAGAGCCGTGCTCCAAAGGTCAGAATAGTAGGAGGAACAAGGTTTCCGCTGTATGTTCATGGCGAGACTGACCCGGCAGTATTCCGGGCCGAGCTTGAGGCATATGTGAGCAATGTCGTGCCTTACAATCAAGAGGCATCTCATTTTAACCGGACGGCCAACAATTTAACCACCATGTACTATGATATCTGTGAAGCGGTATCGGAACATACGGTATTATCATCTTCGGCAACCGGCTGCAAAAAAGCGCTAGACGGCAATCCGTCAGGCAAGACGATGTCACATACCATGGATGTATGGGAAGAGATGCATCAGCTATTTTCAGAATATTCCGGTTTTAATACAACGGATCCCAGTGCATCTAATTACATCCCCGGCGGCAAATACATCTGCCGTGTATTCTGGGTTAAAAATCCGGGTGTAGCCGCCTACGCGACTAACGGTTACACCGCCTACAATGCCTGGAGCGGCAATAAGCAGACCGCCACTCCATATAGTGAAATTTTTGCTTATCAGACTCTTACCAGCGGCAATGGATGGGCTTATTATCATGAAATCGGCCATCAATATGACCATCTTGATACCGACCGAGCCGAAGTCACTAATAACCTTTATTCCCTAGCTGCTCAGGATTACTTTACTCCCTACCCGACCGAGAACCGGCTGGATGCAAATGGCCCGTCCGGAAGCGGCAGCCAGAATATGTGGCCTAGAATAAAGGAAGGTAATCGCACCGGACAGCATCCGATGCTTAACCAAGGCAGTAACTATCCTGAGCCGACCCATCAGAACGGTGATAACGTCTGGTATCAGCTGGCGGAAATCTATCAGCTGATAATGGCCTATGACCAAGAATCTATTCAGAATACCGGCTACGGAATATATGGAGCAATGCGCAATATTACTATTAATAATCCAGAACTATTTGCTGATAATAACAGCCGCACCGCTGCGGTAGAGAACATGGCCTTGGCAATGAGCCTTGCTCTGGAACGTGACATTACTGCTCATTTTGAACATTATAAGCATGTAATTAGCACTGCTGCCAAGAATCGTACCGGCGTAAGCAGCCTGCCAAAGGAGACGGCCAAAACATGGTATGCCGACTCGACCCTAAGAGATCCTGCTTCTACAGGGTTTACTGATCCTAGCACGGCAATGCCGATTGTCGGCTATACTGGTTCCGGTTCCAGCTTTAAGCTGACGCTGGGTATCAATGAAGCCCCCAATACCCTTCTTTGCTATGAAATCTGGCAAGGAAATACCCTGTTAGGTGTTTCTTACGGAAATGAATTTGCCATCAGCAACGGCAGCGCCTCTACGACATATAAAGTTATTGCTTATGACCGTAAGTGCAAGCCGTCGCTTACCTGGGAAGGGCTGCCCGGTACCGTGACCAATGATCCGGCTCAGGATAACCTAGCAATCGCCGGGGCTAAAGCAGCTATCGAAAGTGCCTCATATACGGCTACACAAGCGAGTGTATCCAATATCAGCCAAGCTAATGCTGCCGCTACCTCAATTATTAACAGTTTACCGCTCAATGGAGTCAGTATATCCGTTACAGATGGCCTATTTACAGCCGCTGTCGCTGGAATAGAGACAGATCCGGAGGGCGCCAATGGCAGTTATACATTTACTGTCAACCTCAACAAGGGTCTAGGTACCCCAGTCACTACCATCGAAATGACCCTGACCATAACCGCAACCCCATATAATGACAGCTCACTGCCGCTTTCAATTAAAGCCGCACAAGTAGATGCCTCTCTCATATACGGAACCTGGATGAAGGGTAATCTCTCGACAGCATGGGCACCCTGCACATGGAAAAATAATAATGCATCTGCTATGCCCCTACTTTACACCGATGTGATGAGTATAACCGAGCCCGGTACATATTATCTGGCTCTTGCAGCAACAGCCCGCTGGTCTTTCGACAATAACAGCCGTGTGGTTCAAGTTGTCGTCGATGCCGACGGAAACGTCGCTGTCCAAGGTTATAATATGAACGGCTCCTCACTGGGAGCAACCAATAACAGCGGCAAAATATCCTATAATCCTAACGATCTCTCAGTCTTAGTGGTTTCGTGGGGCGGAATACCTTCCGGCAATATTGAAGGAACCCCTTGAGGAACTTAATTATGTATGCATAACAATTATTAAAAAGCTGCCGCTAACTCTCGCGGCAGCTTTTTGTATTTGATCACTTTTGCGCCTCATGTCACTTTTACATCGTTTACACCGCATCTCATACAACGTTTGCACCACATCTCAGACAATATTGACAAAAAAATTAATTAATAGCTTATAAATAAACCTGCGGAGGAAGCTCGCCCTACTGCTTTAAAATTTCGGCAATTAATTTTTGCTGCTCTGAGAGAAGAATAAGCACTGTCAGGATTTCACTCTTTAAATTCTGTAATGTCCCCATCTTTGTCATAACTGCTACCTCCTTATATTTACCTACTGTTTAAACATATAAATAGCATCAAAAACTTTTCTTAACTATCGCTGATATATAAATAATACGTAAACTGCCGCCCTAAAGCAAGAAAATACCGGAAACTGTTAATTATCTCGACTTTTTTCGTCAATTCTGACAAATATTAAAAATTAGTTGCCAACTAAATTTATGCAATATATATTTATAATAGTGCACCATCTCTAAATCTTAAGGAAACGAGGAGCGATATATGAATGATTTTTTACATAGATTACTTACCATGCTATTCGGCCTCATACTTTACGCGCTGGGCATTGTCTTAACTGTAAAAGCTAATGTCGGTTATGCTCCCTGGGAAGTATTTCATGTCGGACTAGCTGATTCAACCGGAATAAGCCTTGGTATAGCTTCAATTATTGCCGGGGTCTTAATTGTCATCCTAGTTACATCCTTGGGAGAAAAGCTTGGCCTTGGGACGATTGCAAGCATGATACTGACAGGAGTATTTATAGACGTGATTATGCTACTAGACCTTATAAAGACTGCCGGCAATCTTGCCGCCGGAATTGCCATGCTGATAGCGGGCATGTTTATAATTTCCTTAGGTTCTTATTTTTACATTAAGGCCGCCTTTGGCGTCGGACCGCGGGATAATCTTATGATCGTGCTGGCCCGGAAAACGAATATCCCTATCGGTGCATGCCGTTGCCTAGTGGAAATGTTGGTAACATTCATAGGCTGGCTTTTAGGCGGTATGGTCGGGATAGGTACCGTGATTTCCTTTATTGCCATCGGATTCTGCGTTCAGATTGTCCTTACTATTTTCAGACTAGATGTTACCGCAGTCAGACATGAAACCTTAAGTGAGACCTTAATTAATCTTTCCGGCACAGGTAAAACAAATTAAGATACTATATGATCAGCTCTCTTAAAAGCTCCTCTATCTCATCTTCAGAAAATGCTGCGATGGTTGCTTTCAATTCCTTTTCCCGGGAAAATCTTGCTGCGGTAAAGTCTTCTACGAAAGCTGCAAACGCCGCCGGTTTTTCTTCCTTATGGTTGTCTTGAGGAGGTTCTGTATGGTCTTTTTCATGATCTGGATTTAGTTGATCTTGACTGATTTTACTTATATCCACAGATTTTTCTTCATCCTGGTTTATCTCCAGATTATTTCTTAATCTGTTCAGCATATGATTTTCTAGATAGTCAATCAGGTTGATTTTCAGGTTTTCTTTTCTTCCCTGGATATCCACCACCGATGCTATCGAAAAATAAAAATACAGACCAGCCAGCGCCATCAGATAAAACGGAAGAATCCGAAACAATATGTCCCCATTAATAATGCCAATACAAGCCCCAACTCCCGACATAAAAACAGAAAGCATCACCAGTTGCAGCGAAATAAGCTTTAGCCCGGAAAGTGATACATGGGCAACCTTCAGGCGGCTGATGAACTTGTCCACAAAAACGGCAATATTAGGAACGTTTCCGTTTAACTGATAACAATTTTGAAACTTAAGCTTACATAGTTTCAGCTGTTTATTATCCGTAGTAGATAAATTATCGGTTTCATTTATTAATTTCTGGTAAATCACCCCAATCATAATCTGGCATATTATGCTTAATAATAATAAGGATATAATAATAATTGTAAGGGTTTTATTTTCTAACAAGGATTGTGACAGTTCTTGTAGCATTGATGCCTCCTTTAAAGCATATTAAATATTTAGCTGACCTTATTCTCTAGTTTATTATAAAAAAAAAATGGTTTTTTAACAATATGAAACCTTTGTAAGGCATCGCACCTATAAAACTTTTCCGGTTATTGCATGATTTTTGCCTGATTAATACAAATAATTACTGGTAACTATTTTTTTTTTCTGCTATAATGGTATCAATTTGAACACAGGCCATGGCTTTTTCAGACAGACCCTGACAATGAAAGGTTGACGAATGGATAAAAAGATTGTCCTTACCGGTGGCGGTACCGCCGGCCATGTAACGCCCAATATAGCCTTGTTACCTAAACTAAAGAGTTTAGGGTATGATGTTTCTTATATCGGTTCACACGACGGCATTGAAAAAAGGTTGATTACCGATTTTGATATACCTTACTATGGCATTGCTGCCGGCAAGCTCCGCCGGTATTTTGATCTTAAAAATATTACCGACCCTTTTCGCGTTTTAAAAGGATATATGGAAGCAAAAAAGCACTTAAAATCCATTCAGCCCGATATTGTCTTTTCCAAAGGCGGTTTTGTCAGCGTTCCAGTGATACGGGCAGCGGCGGCCTTACAGATACCTTGTATAATACATGAATCAGATATGACTCCGGGATTGGCGAACAAATTATGTATTCCCTTCGCTGAAAAGGTCTGCTGTAATTTTCCTGAAACCGTAGGCATGATAAGCGGCGGCAAAGCCGTTCTTACCGGCTCGCCCATCCGCGAGGAATTATCTAAAGGGAATAAGATTGCCGCTTTGGATTTGTGCGGATTTACTGCCAACCGGCCCGTGCTCATGGTAATCGGCGGCAGCCTTGGCGCCGTATCCATCAACCAGACCTTAAGATCTGCCCTTCCCCAGCTGTTGGATGACTTCCAGATCGTGCATATCTGTGGCAAGGATAAAGTTGATAACATGCTCTTAGACAAAAAAGGATATCGGCAGTTTGAGTATGTCAAGTCAGAACTGAAAGATATTTTTGCGATGACTGATCTGGTCATTTCCCGGGCGGGAGCCAACTCAATTTGCGAGATCCTTGCCCTAAAGAAGCCTAATTTACTAATTCCCCTCTCGGCAGGCAGCCGGGGCGACCAGGTTTTAAATGCCCGTTCTTTTGAATCTCAAGGTTTCAGCATGGTAATTAACGACGACGATCTTTCCGAAGCGCTGTTAGTGGATAAGATCCATGAATTATATTTTACGCGGCAGAATTACGCGGAAGCCATGTCCAGAAGCAATCAGCTGAATTCTATCCAGACCATTACCAATCTCATTGAAAATATCTGCTTAGGTTAAAGGGACATAAACTACAGGAGGATAACAGAAAATGCTTTTCAATTCTTATATTTTTGTTTTTATCTTTCTGCCTTTTACACTGTGTGGCTGGTACGGACTGAACCGTCTTAAAGCATATGAATGGGCCAAAGCTTTTCTGACCCTGATGTCTCTTTGGTTCTACGGATATTTCAATTATTATTATCTACTGATTATCATAGTCAGTATCTTGGCTAATTATACGATCAGCTTTCTTATGACTTACGCTAGAAGCCGTCAGGCCCGCCAGATGGGACTAATTGCCGGGATAGCGGTCAATCTGTCGCTGTTATTTTATTTTAAGTACTATGACTTCTTTATTGAAAATGTCAACCTGCTTTTTTCGGCAGATTTTAATTTAAAACATATTTTGCTGCCGCTGGGAATCAGTTTTTTTACTTTTCAGCAGCTTTCCTTTATTATTGACCGCGCAACTGGTAAGGCGGAGCACTATTCGCTGGTGAATTATGCCGCCTTTGTCACTTTTTTCCCCCAGCTGATTGCCGGTCCCATCGTTCTATACAAGGAAATGATTCCCCAGTTTGAGGATCTGGCTAACCGGCGATTTAATGCAGAAAACTTTTCTAAAGGCCTAGCTTTATTTGTCCTTGGACTTTCTAAAAAAGTACTGCTGGCCGATAATCTTGCCCTTGCTGTCAATTTTGGCTTTGAACAGACCGGTTACCTGGATACGCCTTCCGTTATTCTTGTCGTCCTTGCTTATAGCTTTGAGATATATTTTGATTTCAGCGGCTACTGCGATATGGCGATGGGGCTGGGAAAAATGTTCAATATCAAGCTTCCTGTCAACTTTAATTCTCCCTACAAAGCCGTCACGGTAAAAGAACTGTGGCAGCGGTGGCATATGACGCTTTCCCGTTTTTTTATTACCTATGTATATGTTCCTCTGGGCGGCAGTAAAAAAGGGCGCTTACGAACCGCCGTCAACACTCTGGCCGTTTTCTTTCTAAGCGGGCTTTGGCACGGCGCCAACTGGACATATGTGGCTTGGGGCACGATGCAGGGACTGCTGGTGGTCTGGGACAACCTTGGCATTGTAGGCATTAAAGATGCCGCCGAAAAGAAGCCGTCCCGGTTTCATATCCCACGGTGGCTTGGATGGCTCCTAACATTTTCGTTTTTCAACTTGACACTGATATTTTTCCGGAGCGCCAGCATTTCCCATGCGATACAGATGTTAAAGGATCTGTTTGCTTTCCAGGAGACCGGATATCTTTATAAAATAGCCGCGCAGATGGAGCTGTCGGAACTATATGTCGTCAGACAGGCCATTGACATGGTTATGCCGCAGGTGCTTAATTATTTCTATTTGGCGGTATTTATACTGTTGCTCATTATCAGTGCTTTTATAATTACCAGAAAAAATGCTTTAGAAATTGTCGAGAATACCGCTTTTAGTTCCCGGTTTTGCTGGCTGATCGTTATTTTATTTGTCTGGTCGGTTATTTCCTTTTCGCAGGTAAGTACCTTTATATATTTTAACTTTTAAATAAGGAGCAGCAATGAGTCAAAGATTTATTAGGACATTTTTAATAAGAAGTGCCGCATTAATGGTGATATGTATCGCTGCCACGATAGTTTTTGATCCCTTTTTCCAGTATCATAGGCCGCTTCCCGGTCTCAAGGCTGTTTTAACGGATACTGAATATCAATGCATCGGCACTTTACGGACCTTTGAATATGACAGCCTGATTGTCGGTTCTTCTGTTGTAGAAAATAATAATAACGGTTGGTTTAACCAAGGTTTTGACTGTAAAACGGTGAAAGCTGTCCGTACTTACGGCGCAACTGCGGATCTTTGTTTTTTAATGGACATAGCCTTTGAAAACCATGATCTCAAATATGTCTTTTATAATATGGATACCTCTTCTTTGGATGCCGACCCGGTTGCCACTTATCGTCTTACCGGCTCCCCGATGTACCTGTATGACCGAAACTATCTGAATGATATTGAATATGTGCTGAATAAAGGTGTTCTGATGGAAAAGATTCCTTACCTGATTGCCAATTCCTTTATTGGCGATTACGATGAAAATGACGCCTATAACTGGTCGCATTGGAAAAGTTTTAATCAAGAATCGGTACTGGCAAATTATTATCGCAAGCCGACGGTCTTGCCTATGGAAGCAAAATCTATCTATCAGGCACAGCTAGATGGCAATCTTGCCTTGATTACTGAACAGTTAGAACGGCACCCGGAAACAAACTTCAAGATATTTTTTCCTCCTTATTCCATGTTTTATTGGGATAATATCTACCGGAACGGCAAAACAGAAGCCTATCTTTATAATATGGAGCAAGCGGTCAGTACCCTGTTAGCTTATGAGAATGTGGAAGTTTATTATTTTCAGCATGAAGAAAAGATTGTCTGTGATTTAAATAACTACATGGACATATTACATTTTTCACAGGATGTTAATTATTGGATGTACGAGCAGATGGCCGCAGGCAATTACCGGCTGACCCCGGATAATTATCTGGCGGTCCTAGATAATATGCGGCAGCTTTCTTACCGTATTACGGAAGAAGATATCTTGAATTATGAGGAAATGCTCCGCTATGATGACGCTGATGACAGTGAAAGATTATTTTGAAAGGAAAAGGTGTGGCTATGAAATTTATCTCTTGGAATGTAAACGGTATCCGTTCCTGTATGGGCAAAGGGTTTATGGATTTCTTTGATAAAGTGGAGGCGGATATCTTTTGTCTACAGGAAACTAAGGTTTCCGAAGGACAGCTTCAGCTAGAGCTCCCCGGCTATCATCAATATTGGAATTATGCTGAAAAGAAAGGCTATTCGGGAACGGCTATTTTTACCAGACAGGAGCCGCTAAATGTGACTTACGGGATCGGTATTGAAGAACATGACCATGAGGGAAGGGTAATAACCTTAGAGATGGCAGATTTTTATTTTTTAACTGTATATACCCCCAATTCTCAGGAAGAACTGGCACGGCTTGGCTACCGGATGCGATGGGAAGAAGCTTTTTTAGGATATTTGAAGGAACTGGAAAAAAAGAAACCCGTTGTCTTCTGTGGTGATTTAAATGTCGCGCATCAGGAAATCGATCTTAAAAATCATAAAACCAACCATAAAAATGCCGGCTTTACCGACGAAGAGCGCGGTAAATTTACTAGCCTGCTCCAAGCCGGCTTTGTTGACACGTTCCGGTTTTTTTATCCGGACAAAGCCGAAGCCTATTCCTGGTGGTCCTATCGCTTCCATGCCAGAGAGCGTAATACCGGATGGCGTATTGATTATTTCTGCGTTTCAGAAGTGTTGAAGGGCCTACTTGAAGATGCGATTATTTATCAGGATATCATGGGCTCTGATCACTGTCCGGTCGGTTTGTTGCTTAATTCCAATTGCAATAAGCTTTCTTTCACGGACAATCCTCCCGCATAACCAGTAAGGCTGCCGTCTGTTCCGATCACCCGGTGACAGGGAACAACAATAGCTATCGGATTTTTATTATTGGCCATGCCGACTGCCCGAAAACCTTTTGGGCAGTTGATTTTTTCTGCTATCTGACGATAACTTACCGTCTCTCCATAGGGTATTTCACTAAGCGCCTCCCAGACTTTTTTCTGGAATTTGGTCCCGGCCGGTTCTAATTGCAGGTCAAATACTTTGCGCTGGCCGGAAAAATACTCTTTTAGTTGTTTTACAGCTGCTTGCGTAATCTTGCTGGGTTCAGCTTCTCTTTTTGCCATGCCAAAGGATATCCCGGTTATTGCCCGCTCATTTGCCGTTACTGAAAGCGGACCTATTGGACTCTCATATATCTGGATGCTTTCACTCGAAATATTGTTCTTTTCCTTCATGTTCTGACCCTTCTTTTATTCATAAGTTTGTTTATTGATATTAAGTAATTATTTATTGATTTTCAATAAATAATTATTGACAATCAATCTTTACTATGGTAAATTAAAAGCAATTAACATAATAGTAACCGGAGGTATCGTTATGAAAAACTCAATTACTGTTTTTACCAAAATATTATTGGATTTAATGTTCTACGCCGGCATCATTGTTACTTTAACGGTTCCCTTGTCATTTCGGATCTATTCCCGCTATAACAGCTTTTTTGATCAATATTATATTTTCTTATGCATTGTCTTTATGCTTTCAGGGGTCTTTGCGATACTGACAATCAAAGAACTGCGTAACCTGCTCCGAAGCGTACTGAATGACGATTGCTTTATCAGGAAGAATGTGGACAGCTTACGGAAGATGGGAACCTACAGCTTTCTCATTGCCGTCACTACCATTGCCCGCTGCTATGTTTATCTGTCACCGGCGGTTTTTATTACCATCCTAGTTTTTGTAATCGCCGGCTTATTCAGTAAAGTCCTGGCACATGTATTTGATAAAGCTGTTACCTATAAACTAGAAAACGATCTTACTATTTAGGAGGGGGTGCCGGATGTCAATCATAATCAATCTCGACGTTGTCATGGCACAACGCAAAATAGGTCTCACTGAATTGGCGGGCAGCGTCGATATAACCCTTGCCAACCTCTCAATCTTAAAAAACAATAAGGCAAAAGCCGTCCGGCTCTCGACATTGGACGCGATATGCCGTGAGCTTAATTGTCAGCCTGGGGATATCCTAGAATATATCGAAGATAACCCTGATATCACATCACCCAAAAAGGAGCTATAATTATGAATGTTGATCAGAAAAATACCAATCCGGCTATGTCACAATTCCGCCATTTTTATTTTGGCAGCTTATTGTATGCCCTGTTCTTTACCTTTTGTCTTTATCGCAATTTTAACGGCATCACCTACCCTTTTTTCGTCGGCGGAACCCTCTTATTTTTCTTCTCATGTTTAAAAAAGTATGGGATTACCGCCAAAAAAGACACTCCTTTTTATGTGATTAGTTTACTTCTTTTAGGATTGTCAAACTTCCTTACCAACAGCTTTCCTATCTTATTTATGAATATCATCGCTATTTTACTGCTTTTCTTTAACTTAGCCATACATTGTTTCTACAATGACCGCGACTGGACTTTCAGTAAGCACTTATCATCCCTTTTGCTTATATGTTTTGGCAGTTTGGGCTGTATTGACAGACCTTTTCGTGACATGGCCTGGTATCATAAATCAAAAGCCCACGCTGGCAGAAATAAAAAGCTTAATGCCGTGATCCTAGGTATCATTATTTCAATTCCTCTATTATTAGTCATTATAATCTTACTTTCTGGAGCCGACAGTATTTTTGCCGGATTATTTGAAAACTTTATCTATGGTTTGAAATTTATACCGGACAATACCGTTGGAATCATCTTTTATCTTCTGTTTGCCTTTTTTGCCTATTACTGCATCTGGGTTTTTCTCTGCAAAAAGGAATTGATCGAAGACGTTACCGATAAGCGTACCGCGGAACCGGTTGTCGCCATAACCTTCACCGGTATCATTTCTGCCGTCTACCTTATTTTCTGTGTGATACAGATCTGGTATCTCTTCTTGGGGAACTTGCCCATGACAGAAGATTTTACCTATTCACAATATGCCCGAAACGGTTTTTTTCAGCTGCTGTTCGTATGCCTGATTAACCTAGTCTTAGTATTAATCTGCCGAGGCAGGTTCCGCGAGAATAATATCCTAAATATTATTCTTACTGTCATCACTGTCTGCACCTATATCATGATTGCATCCAGTGTCATGAGAATGCTCCTCTATATTGTGTATTACAACTTAACCTTTTTACGGCTCTTGGTTCTTTGGGCCCTGCTCATTATCACGTTGCTGATAACCGGTGTAATGATCAGTATTTATAAGCCTCGGTTTCCACTTTTCCGCTTTAGCTTAATTACGGTCACGGTACTGTATCTGCTATTTTCCTACAGCCACCCGGATTATTGGATTGCCCGATACAATATTGAGCCTCACACCTATGTATTTAAAAATGATACCATAAGTACCCATATTGATTATGATTATCTGTCCCGGCTTTCATCCGATGCGGCACCAGCATTTTTCGGCGATGATAACACTTTTAGCGGCACAACAGACCAAGAAAATATTCCTTTAGCCGATTACCAGTATTTCTATATCAGCACAATAGAAGATGATTTAAGTGAGCGTAAAAATGATTTCCGAACCTTTAATCTATCACTTTACCTTGCTTCACGGTTTTTGCCGCCAAGCTGATTCTATTTCTACATTTCAGTTACTTTGCTGCAAAGCTGGTTTTCTTCCGCTTTAAGTTCCTTTACCACACTGATCGCCAGCGGCAGCGAAACAAAAAAAGTCAGAATGTCCGATGCGGCCTGTGTCACCTGTACGCCGGTAAGTCCAAATATTCCTGGAAGAATCAGGATCAGCGGCAAAAAGAACAGGCCTTGCCGAGCAGCAGCAATGATCGAGGCCCGGATTACCCGGCCTGTGGACTGCAGCATCATATTGCTGATCATGATCCATCCCATCAACGGCAGCGCGATACTCTGGAACCGCAGCGTCCTTGCCCCGATTATTATTACTTCCGCATCTTCCGCCCGGAAAAAACGGATAATCTGGGGCGCAAATATCATAAAAAGCAGTGCCGCTGCCGATAAGAAAAAAACAGCAATCTTGATACAGAAAAAATATGCCTTACGCACTCTTTCATATAACTTTGCCCCGTAATTAAACCCGCATACCGGCTGAAAACCTTGGCCAAAACCAATTAATATGGATCCGGAAAACATGATGACGCGGTTGACGATGGACATGGCCGCTATCGCCACATCCCCGTAGACTCCCGCCGCTTTATTCAGAAAAATAGCCGCTATGCTGGCAAGCCCTTGACGCAACAAGGAGGGAAGGCCTCCCCGCACGATTTCTTTAATAAAAAAACGCTCCAGCTTCAAATAGCGTAACCGGATCTGCACTCCGCCGCTTTTCGCATTCATCACTAGGAGTAAGACAAAACTGCAGAACTGACTGATTATCGTTGCTAACGCCGCTCCGGCTACCCCCATATCGAAGACAAAAATAAATAGGGGATCCAAGCCGATATTCACCACCGCTCCCGATACGACCCCCACCATGCCGTAGGCGGCATTTCCCTGAAACCGCAGCTGGTTATTCAGCACCAACATCGCCACCATAAAAGGCGCGCCGATTAAGATAATCCTTAGATAGTCCTTTGTATAAGGTAAAATTGTTGGCGTAGAGCCAAGCAACAGGGCTAACGGCTCCAAGAACAGGATACCTGCTGCCATAATGACGATGCCTCCCAGCAAGGCCAAGAAAAAACCCAGCGTAGCCATTTTATTGGCATCTTCCAGTTCCCGGCTTCCTAGCTTCCGCGAAATAAAATTGCCTGAGCCTTGGCCAAAGAAAAAACCGAACGCCTGCAATATCGCCATTACCGAAAAAACGATACCGACTGCTGCCGTAGACTGGGTATTCAGCTTACCGACAAAATAAGTATCCGCCATATTATAAAGAGAGGAAATCATCATACTGATTATGGTCGGTACTGCCATCGTACAGACAAGCCGCTGCACCGGTGTGGTAGTCATTAGCTGCAGTTTTTGATCCTGTTTTATAGATGATCCTTCCATCCTGCCTCCCTAAATATCAATTATTCTGGTAGCTACTTTCTCCACAAAAGAACGGTCATGCTCTACCATCAGTATAGTCGGCTGAAAATGTAAAATCAAGTCCTCGATCTGCATTCGGGAAAATACATCAATAAAATTAAGCGGCTCATCCCAGATATAAAGATGTGCTTTGGAGCAGAGGCTACCTGCAATCAGGACTTTTTTCTTCTGCCCGCCACTATATTCCTCCATGTTTTTTTCAAACTGGATCCTCGAAAAATCAAGTTTTTTAAGAAGCGTCCGCAAAAGCGTTTCGTCAATATTATTTTCTCTGGCATAATCGGACAGGCTCCCTCTTAAAAAAGAGGCATCCTGTGGAATATACGAAATAACCAGACCGCCAGCAGAATACTTACTATCTCGCAGTATTTCCCTTAAAATACTTGACTTTCCGCTGCCGTTTTGACCTTGAAGCACGACCCTGTCACCGTTTTCAATCTTCATGTAAAAGTGATCCAGTACCATCTTTTCTCCATAGGCAATCGAAACATCCCGCATTTCTATTATTACTGATTTGTGATGCCGCAACGGGAATATTTTCAGTTCCTCCGCTGTTTCTACATTCTTAAGCAGGTCTGATTTATCTTCTATCTCTTTATCCTGACGGTTCTCAAGATTCTTTCTCCGCTGTTGCATACGACGTGATTTTTCTCCTATATAAGCCCTTGTATCAATATTTTTCTCGTGAATCGCGGACTTTCTGCCGATCTTAGTCGCTTCTGCCTGATCCGCCCAATCAGAAGCTTTCCGTGCCGCTGCTTTTAACCGGTTAATATCTTTTATCAGCCTTTCATTTTCATTTCTTTCAAAATCATCCAGACGCCGCTTATTCTCCCACCAGGAACTAAAATTTCCTTTCTGTACTTCAATATTCATTTTATTGATAACCAGGACATGATCCACACAGCCGTCCATAAACGCCCGGTCATGGGACACCAAGATAAAGCCCTTCTTTTTATTCAGATACTGCATTACCAGCTCCCGCGATTTCCTGTCCAGATGATTAGTCGGCTCATCAATCAATAAAAAATTATTCTCCCGTGAAAACAACACCGCCAGCATCACCTTTGTCTGCTCGCCGTTGCTCAATGTCACAAACGGCCGATACAAGACATCCGCTTCAACTCTAAGCAGGCTCAGTTCCCGGCACACCTTCCAGAATTCATATTCCGGCATTATTTCTTCTACAACGTTAACCGTAATTTTTCCCGTGTCCGCTACATAATAAGGAAAATAATCAAACTCCTCCGGAGAGCTGATGACTCCTTTATACTCATACTTATTCTGCAATAAGTTAAGAAAAGTAGTCTTACCCCTGCCGTTTCTGGCAATAAACCCTAGCTTCCAATCCGTATCAATCTGAAAAGAAACATTTTCAAATACATTATCATAACTGCCGTCATAGTAAAAAGTCAAGTCCGTCACATCAATCTGTGCCATAAGCCCTCCTAGCGGTTCCGCGCGCCTATCGGCGCAGCAAATAAGGTGCAGAAATAATTTCTGCACCTTAACGGGGTCGTATTCCTTCCTCCTCTGCTCTCACCTTGCAGCCGTTCTTATAAGAACCGATTTCACATATTTCCGCATTTTTTTGCTCAAGGCAAAAACCGCATGCCGGGCACGGCTTCATTATGCCAGCGAAATCTCTTTTCACGGCTTCATTATTTTCATTATGCCGGCAGTCGTAGCACCAGCAGTTAATACATTCCTTAAACTGGGGATATTCAGATATAAATCCCGTTTCTTCCAGCAGGTCGGAAAAACTAAGCTGGCCATCTATCTGTTTTCTCATCGCAAACCCAATCTATTCTTCTTCCTCCACCGGTAAAGTTATCCTCTCATCCGGTATATCAACCACCCTATACCTTTCTTCTTCCGGTATATCTTCCATCGCATCATCCAGATTCTCAAACTCCTGATTTCCATTAGACACGCGTTCACGGACTTTGGCAATCTTAGCTACTTTGACCTCTTCTTCCAGATTAATCATCTTAACACCGGAGGTAATGCGGCCCAAAGTTGATATGTCCTCCATCCTCAGTTGAATAATCGTACCGCAAGTAGTAATCATCATTATTTCATGATCATCATTAACTGCCTTGACACCCAGCACAAAGCCGGTTTTTTCTGTAACCTTATAGCATTTGACTCCTTTGCCGCCCCGCTTCTGGATCATAAATTCTTCCAGAAGGGTACGCTTGCCCATACCGTTTTCGGAAACGATCAAGAGCGAATTGCCCTGATGATCCAGCTGCATCCCTACCACTTCATCCTGATCCGCTAGGTTCATCCCAATCACGCCCATGGAAGAGCGGCCGGTCGAACGTACATCGGTTTCTTTGAAACGAATACACATTCCATTCTTGGTTACCAGGAAGATTTCGGTATCAGCATCGGTTATCTTAACTTCAATCAGCTCATCATCCTCCCGGAGGTTGATGGCATTCAAGCCATTTTTCCGGACATGGGAGTATTCTACGATATGCGTTTTCTTAGCAATGCCTTTTTTCGTGATCATAAACAGGTTTTTATTTTCTTCGTAATCCTTGATAGGAATGATCGCCGATATGCTCTCGCCCGGATTGAGCTGCAACAGGTTGATTATCGCAGTTCCCCTTGAAGTCCGGCTGGCTTCCGGTACTTCATAAGCTTTTAACCGGTATACCCGCCCAAAATTACTGAAAAACATAATATAATGGTGCGTTGTCGTCATCAGCAGGTCCTCTATGTAGTCATCTTCTATCGTCTGCATTCCTTTGATGCCTTTGCCGCCGCGGTTCTGTGACTTAAAGTTATCAATGGTCATCCGCTTGATATAGCCGAGACTTGTCATCGCAATAATGGTATTATCCCTAGGGATCATGTCTTCCATGGAAATATCAAATTCATCAAAGCCGATCTGGCTCCTTCTTTCATCGCCGAACTTTTCGGATATTATCATAATTTCTTCCCTTATGACACGGAGAAGCAGTTTATTGTCTGCTAAGATAGCTTTCAATTCACTTATCTTTAACAGCAGTTCCTGATGCTCATTTTCCAGTTTTTCACGTTCCAAGCCGGTAAGCGCACGCAGACGCATATCGACAATAGCCTGAGACTGGGCTTCGCTAAGACCGAATCGTTCAATCAGTTTTTCTTTGGCTATCTGTGTATTTTGGCTGCTCCTGATCAGGCTGATGACTTCATCGATATAATCTAGGGCAATCAGCAGACCTTGCAAGATATGATCCCTTTCTTCAGCCTTATTAAGATCATAGCGGGTTCTCCTGCTGACGACCTCTTCCTGATGGGTAAGATAATAATTCAGCATATCCAGCAGGTTTAGGACTTTTGGTTCATTATTAACCAGCGCCAGCATGATAATACCAAAGGTATCCTGCATCTGGGTATGCTTATAAAGCTGATTCATAATTACATTGGCATTGACGTCCCGACGCAGTTCAATGACAATACGCATTCCCTCCCGGTCCGATTCGTCCCGCAAGTCGGTAATGCCGTCAATCTTTTTGTTCTTTACCAATTCGGCTATCTTTAAAATCAGATTTGCTTTATTTACCATATAAGGCAGTTCCGATACGATAATCCGGCTCTTACCGTTAGACATAGTTTCAATATCCGTAACAGCTCTGACCCTGACCTTGCCGCGTCCGGTGCGGTAAGCCTCATCACTTCCTCTGGTACCGAGGATTACTCCACCAGTAGGAAAATCAGGGGCCTTTACAATATCCAATATCTCTTCAATATCCGTCTGTCGGTCTTCTAATATACGGTTATCAATAATCTTTACGACGGCTCCGATCACTTCCCGCAGATTATGGGGAGGGATATTTGTTGCCATGCCGACCGCGATACCGGTCGTGCCGTTTACCAGCAAGTTAGGGAAACGACTCGGAAGAACAGAAGGTTCTCTTTCTGTTTCATCAAAGTTAGGAACAAAATTGACCGTATCTTTATTGATATCCGCCAACATTTCCATGGATATTTTACTTAGCCTTGCTTCGGTATACCGCATAGCTGCCGCGCCGTCGCCGTCCACTGAACCAAAGTTGCCGTGCCCGTCAACTAAAGGATAACGGGTTGACCAAGGCTGAGCCATATTGACTAACGATCCATAAATAGAACTGTCACCATGGGGATGGTATTTACCCATGGTATCACCCACGATACGGGCACATTTTCGGTGTGGTTTGTCAGGACCATTATTCAGTTCTATCATCGAAAATAATATCCTTCTTTGAACCGGTTTCAGACCGTCACGAATATCTGGTAAAGCGCGGGATGCAATAACGCTCATGGCATATTCGATATAAGAACTTTTCATTGTTTTTTGTAGATCTACATCCACTATCTTATCAATATCCACACTTTTGTCAAAAATATTATCATCCATTTTTATACCTATACATTTTGCGACAATAATAATACTATTTACTTAACTGCCAGCAAAATTTCTCCTATTAAAATTTTTAAATATCTAGGTTTTTGACAAACTTAGCATTTTCTTCAATAAACTCTCTTCTTGGTTCCACCTTATCACCCATTAATGTGGTAAAAGTCAGATCTATTTCGGATTCGGTTTCTTCATTCATGGTTACCCGCAAAAGAATACGTCTTTCCGGATCCATTGTGGTTTCCCATAACTGTTCCGGATCCATTTCTCCCAAGCCTTTATAACGCTGGATCTTATTATTTTGATCCCGGCCTACATCTACAAGGATTTTATTAAGTTCTTCATCACTATAAGCATACCATGTCTTTTTATTCTTTTCTAATTTGTATAGCGGCGGCTGAGCAAGATACACATAACCAAGCTTAATCAGTTCAGGCATAAAACGATAAAGAAAGGTAAGCAGTAAAGTTGAAATATGTGCACCGTCCACATCTGCATCAGTCATGATAATTATTTTATGATATCTTAGCTTACTGACATCAAAATCATCATGAATTCCCGTACCAAAAGCTGTAATCATGGCTTTTATCTCGGCATTTCCGTATATTCTGTCTAACCTTGCTTTTTCAACATTGAGTATTTTACCACGCAACGGCAGTATGGCCTGTGTGGCACGGCTTCTGGCAGTTTTAGCGCTTCCTCCTGCTGAGTCTCCCTCCACAATATAAATTTCACAGTTCTTCGGATCTCTTTCCGAACAGTCGGCCAGTTTACCAGGCAAACTCATTCCTTCCAGCGCCGTTTTTCTTCTAGTCAGGTCCCTAGCTTTGCGGGCGGCATCTCTTGCTCGCTGCGCCAATATAGATTTTTCACAAATAAGTTTTGCTACGTTGGGGTTTTGCTCAAGGAAGTAGGTCAGCTGTTCACTGACGATACTGTCCACTGCACTTCGTGCTTCGGAAGTACCTAATTTTTGTTTGGTTTGCCCTTCAAACTGTGGATCCTCAATTTTAACGCTGACAATCGCAGTTAAACCTTCCCTGACATCTTCACCGGAAAGATTTGCCTCGTTTTCTTTTAGAATTTTATTGCTTCTGGCATAGTCGTTAAAGGTCTTGGTAATGGCATTTCTGAAACCAACCAGATGGGTTCCTCCTTCGGGAGTATTGATATTATTAACAAAGCTATAGGAACTTTCCACATAAGAATCATTGTGCTGCATGGCAACTTCGACATATATATTATTTTTATATCCTTCAAAATATAATACCTGATCATATATAGCGGTCTTGCTTCTGTTAAGATAGGTCACAAATTCCTTTATGCCGCCTTCATAACAGAATTCCCTCTTAATCTGTTCCTTACCTTCCTCTACCCTGTCATCCCTTAGTATAATCCTTAAGCCCTTAGTTAAGAAAGCCATTTCCCTAAGACGCTGCTTTAAAACCTCGTATTCAAATTCTATTGTTTCCTGAAAAATAGTAGCATCCGGCTTAAAGGTTACTTTTGTTCCCGTTTTACCTGCTTCACATTCACCAACTATTTTTAGTGGTGATGAAACAATACCTTTTTCATATCTTTGCCGGTAAACTTTATCTTCCTGATAAATATCCACCTCAAGCCATTCGGAAAGGGCATTTACTACTGATGCCCCGACACCATGCAGGCCGCCGGAAACCTTATATCCGCCGCCACCAAATTTACCCCCGGCATGAAGAATCGTAAATACCACTTCCACAGCCGGTATACCTGCTTTGTGGTTCAGTCCTACCGGTATGCCCCGGCCATTATCAACTACTGTAACCGAATTATCTTTATGGACCGTAACGTCAATGATGTCACAATGACCTGCCAGAGCTTCATCCACGGCATTATCCACAATTTCATAAACTAAATGATGTAAACCTCGGCTGGAAGTGGTTCCTATATACATACCAGGCCTTTTTCTGACTGCTTCCAGACCCTCTAATATCTGAATCTGGTCGGCACCATATTCATTATTTAATTTTTCATTATCCATCGTAGCCCTCCATGTAAGTCACAGTACCATCTATCACATTAAATATTTTATTAACCATAAAACGATTATTAATAAACTCATCTAAGCCTGTACAGGTTATTACGGTCTGTATCGTTCCGATATTATTCAATAAATAATTTTGCCTGTTACTGTCAAGTTCCGAAAGTACGTCATCCAATAACAAAACAGGGGTATCTTTAGTAATTTTCTTTACCAGCTCTATTTCCGATAATTTTAAAGAAAGTGCAGCTGTTCTTTGCTGACCTTGAGAACCGAATTTGCGAATATCAATTCCATTTATCGTAAATGAAAAATCATCTCGGTGGGGGCCGGCAGAAGTCTGTTTTAAACGTATGTCTTTTTCCTGACTGGTAATCAGCTTATCTTCCAGTTCTTCTATTTCAGTATCCGGCTCATAGTGTATGACTAGTTTTTCATTTCCTCCTGACAGTTTCAAGTGAATATCACCTATTATTTCATTTATCTGACTTACAAAAGCATATCTTCTTTCAATAATCTTACTGCCATATGATATTAGCTGTGAATCCCATATATAAAGAGTTTCTTTTAATCCAGGATTCATAACTATATCTTTTAAAAGTTTATTTCTCTGATTAATAATCTTATTGTAGTTATTTAGATTATAAAGGTAAAAACTATCTAATTGACACAACTCCATATCAGCAAATCTTCTTCTTTCGCCAGGACCATTTTTAATGATATTTAAATCTTCTGGTGAAAAAAATACTATATTCAAAAGTCCAAGTAATTCCGCTGCCTTTTTGATTCTTTTATTATCAATAGCTATTCCTTTTGTTTTATTATCTCTCAAATGCATGTCCATTTTTATAACATCTTCTTCTTTTTTTACATACATCCGAATATGAGATTCATTTTCACCAAATTTAATAATATCCTTATCTTTGCTTCCTTTATGCGATCTAGTTGTAGAAGAAATATAAATGGCTTCTAATATATTTGTCTTACCTTGAGCATTATTTCCATAAAGAATATTGGTTCCTTCACTGAAGTTTATAGTCAATGATTTATAATTTCTAAAATTAGATAATTCTAATGATTTAATTATCATAAGATTCTATCCTTATTTCTTCCTTATCTATCTCTATAATATCTCCTTTATATAGTTTTTTACCTCTTTGCAGTTCAACCTTACCATTAACTTTTACTAATCCATCCTGAATAATAAACTTAGCTTCTACCCCTGACTGGACTTTCCCGGCCAATTTTAAAGCTTGGCCAAGTTTAATAAATTCATCTCTTAGTTTTACAGAAATCATACTTAAAGTCTCCAATCTATATAACTGTTGTAAAATTAACCGGTAAAATTAAATAAACATACTTTTCTTCACTATCTCTGATAAAGCAGGGAGCTTTAGGATTAACCATATAAATATCAATTGTTTCATCTTCAATTACTTTTAAGGCATCAATCAAGAACTTTGGATTAAAACCTATCATCAAGTCTTTTCCTTGTTTAATAATATCAATTTCTTCATTCATGCTTCCGACAGTAGAATTTATTTTTAATTCCATTACATCATCTGATATATTTATAATTACGGGCTTTTTATCACCTTCTTTTACTAATAGGGTCGCCCTGTCTATACAATTTAAGAATTCCTTCTTATTTATCGTTACCTTAGTTTCAAAATCACTAGAAAGCATCTGATCTATTTTAAAATACTCTCCTTCAATCAACCTAGAAACTACCGTAGTATTATGAAATTCAAATACAATATGTTTATCAGTAAAATATATATTTACATCTTTTTCCATATCACCCGGTAATATCTTAATAATTTCATTTAAAGTCTTACCCGGCACTACTACTTTTCTACTAAAGTAGGAATTTTTAAGATTTATTTTTCTTATCGATATTCTATGTCCATCTAATGAACATACTCTCATATTATAATCTGAAATTTCAAATAATTCACCAGTCATTAATTTATTGTTATCATTATCCGATATTGAAAATATCGTCTGTCTGATTACTTCTTTTAATGTAAACTGTGACAACACTATAGAATCTATTCTTTCTATAGAAGGTATATAAGAAAAATCATCTCCCGACTTCCCTATAATAACAAACTGAGCTTTTTCACAGGTGATTATTGTCTTAAAAGAAGAATCTGTTTCAATAGTAATATCATTGTCAGGAAGTTTCCTGACAATCTCAGAAAATATTTTTGCATCTAAGGCAATTATACCTTTTTCAGCTATTGTTCCTTCGATAACTGTTTCTATACCCATTTCAGTATCATTAGCCATAAGCTTTATTTCTGATCCGGAAGCTTCAATCAGGATACATTCCAATATAGACATTGTAGTTTTATTAGGTACGGCTTTTGATACAATCTGTACTCCACTTAATAAATTAGATTTTGAGCATATTAATTTCATAGGTGTATAATTTCCTTTCTTCTATTGATCAATGATTTTTATTAGCAGCTGTTATAATATAATAATTATTTAGTAGTAATATTAGTAAGAGGTGTTAATATGTGGATATATATAGTTAATGGCTTATATTCATCGTTTTAAAAAATAATAACCTGTTAAATAAAAGGGTATAACTTATTAATTAACGAGAGATATCAACATAAAATTATAATTAAAGCTTTCAATATTATCTTAGATAAATAGTTATTAACACTATTAACAAGGATAATATAAAATCTAAAGTGTATAAATATAAATATTATTATATTTATATAAGCTAAATAGGACTTAGTATTTTTTTGATAGTTTCTATTTTATTTCTTAATTCCTCGTTTGTCAAAATATCTTCCTCTATCTTTTTGTGACCATGGATTACTGTAGTATGATCTTTTTTGCCAAGAATGTTACCGATGTTCTGAAATGATTCTTCTGTCATGATACGGCATAAATACATGACAACCTGCCTTGGCTGGACAAATTCAGAATTTCTCCTTTTAGAAGTGATATCTTCTGGATTGACGCCATAATGTTCTGCTACTACGTTAATAATCAGCTTAGGAGTAATTTCTCGGCTTTTATTAGGGTAAATAATATCTTTGAGGGCTTCTTGTACATTATCCATATTGATATTGACTTTATTTAAGCGTGAAAAAGCGATTACCTTGTTAAAGGCTCCTTCTAATTCCCTTATATTGGATTTTACGTTAGTAGCTATATATTTGAATATTTCTTCATCTATTTCCTTATTATATATTTCTGCATTTTTCTTGAGTATTGCCATCCGGGTCTCATAATCAGGTACCTGAATATCAGCTATCAGGCCCCATTCAAACCGGGAGCGAAATCTTTCTTCTAAGGTCTCCAGTTCTTTTGGAGGTTTATCGGAAGATATAATGATCTGTTTACCGGCAGCGTGAAGTACATTAAAAGTATGAAAAAACTCTTCTTGAGTACTTTCTTTTCCTATTATAAATTGGACATCATCCAATAACAGTACATCTACTGTCCGGTATTTTTCTCTTAATTTATTCATTTTAGCAGTATTGCCGCTTCGGATTGATTCAATAACTTCATTTGTAAACTGTTCACTTGTAACATAGAGTACTTTTGTATCGGGATTGTCATCAAGAATAAAATGTCCTATGGAGTGGATAAGGTGGGTTTTGCCTAAGCCTGCTCCTCCATATATATATAAAGGATTATATGTATTTCCGGGAGATTCAGCTACTGCCAGAGATGCGGAATGAGCAAACCGGTTATTGCTGCCTACAACAAAGGTATCAAATATGTATTTAGAATTGAGGTTGGCATTTTCGTAATTAATATTGTAAACTGAACCGGTATCTGATTTAGTAAGGTTTTTATTCTTATCTTTTTCAAGAATAAAAGAAATATCATAGGTAATTCCGACTAATTCAGCAATGGTTACCTGAAAATATATACTATACTTGGAAGTAATATATTTTAAAGCATGAGCCTGATCGGAAGGAATAACTATAGTAACTATTTGTTCTTCTTCGTCTACGTTGTGGAAATTAAGTGGTTTTACCCATGTATTATAGGAAATATCCGATAGATCATATTCATTTCTGACGTTTTCCTTAATATGATCCCAATTTTCTTCAAAGTAATTCATGAGAAAACCATGCCTTTCAAAATTTTAAAAAATACCTCTACTCTATATTAATATAAATGCTATAAAATTTCAAACAAAAACGTGTTTTCTTTTTTATAAAGATTTATATTATTTATATATCTTTAAATTATCTATAGTTTGTAGGTGATATTATTGGCATACTATATATAGATTAATTTTAAAATTTCCTTGTAAAATATCAATGATATTCAAAAATAAGTATTTGTACTACTTGACGGAGCATGATTAATCCTTTATAATCAACATGTTATTCATCCGTTATTTAAGTATGCAGTAAGTATTACGATAATATCAAGCCTTTATTAGAAAGGTTAAAAAGGAGGTGTAATATCGATGAAAATGACATTTCAACCTAAAAAAAGACATAGATCAAAAGTACATGGATTCAGAGCAAGAATGAGTACTCGCGGAGGCAGAAAGGTTTTAGCAGCCAGAAGAGCGAAAGGAAGAAAGAGATTATCAGCATAGGCCGCAATCGTGTGGCCTTTTTTGTAATTACGTGAGTATTTTGCCGGTAAGGGATTAAAATGAGATTTACAGAGTCAATAAAAAAAAATAACGAATTCCGGGAAGTTTATCGTCGTGGCATATCGTATGCCAATAAATTTTTAGTAATGTATGTAACGGAAAATAACACAAATAACAATAAACTCGGAGTATCAGTAAGCAAAAAAGTCGGAAACAGTGTAGTAAGACACAGAGTGACCAGATTAATAAGGGAAAGTTACCGATTACATGAAGATGTATTTAATAGTAGTTTAAATATAGTAGTCGTAGCCAGAGTTAGGTCTTCAGAAGCGTCCTATCATGATATTGAAAAATCATTGATTCACTTAGGAAAGCTTCATAAAATAGTAAAAAATGAAAAATATATTGATTGCAGTCATTAAATTTTATAGAAAATATATTTCATCAATGAGAACCGTGAAATGTCCATATTACCCGACCTGTTCTGAATACGGTCTTGAGGCGGTCGAGAATTATGGTGCTTTAAAAGGCGGTTTAATGGCTTTATGGAGAATTATAAGGTGTAATCCCTTTTCGAAGGGAGGTTATGATCCTGTTCCAAAAAGGGAGTTATGACTATGCTCCCTTCGATAAAATATATTAATATAAGATAAGTCATAATTTTGTCAGGAGGAAATCAATTGTTATTAATTTTATTAACTAAAGATCAGGGGGCATTCTTGGGGCCAATATCCAATATCCTTGGTCATTTAATGAACGGGATATTTGCGTTTTTAGATTTCATCCATATTCCTAATATTGGATTAGCTATTTTCCTATTTACAATAGTTATTTATTTATGTATGCTGCCATTAACTATTAAGCAGCAGAAATTTTCCAAGCTGTCAGTGAAGATGAACCCTGAACTTCAAGTGATAAGGGATAGGTATAAAAACAAAAAAGATAATGAATCAATGCAGGCGATGAATGCCGAAACACAGCAGGTTTACGCTAAATATGGGGTTTCTCAGACCGGTAGCTGTGTTCAGTTAATTATCCAGATGCCTATTCTTTTTGCTTTATATCGTGTAATCAGTAATATACCTGCTTATGTGGATAAGGTAAAAGCAGCATTTTCTCCGCTTGTTGATAATTTAATAGTCCAGGAAGGAAGCGCAGAGTTTATTCAAGGTTTTAAAAATGCCTCTATGTACACTAGGAATTTTAATGAGGTTATTGCAAGCGGAAATGCGGAAAGCATCAGAAATAATTATATTGATATCCTTAATAAAGCTTCTTCTTCGGAACTACAGACTATAATTAACCAATATCCTTCATTGGAAGCTGATGTACAAAAAACAGCAGAACTGATTGGCAGTTATAATAATTTTCTTGGTATTAATATAGGGAATTCCCCATCTTTTATGGTAACTGAAGCATGGAATGCCGTAGGCGGTGTGGCGTGGCTGGCTCTCTTCCTTGCATTTTTGATTCCTGTTTTATCTGCGGTGACTCAATGGATCAATGTTAAGTTAATGCCTCAACAGGCTCAACAGACCACAGGTGATCAATCCAATTCGATGATGCAGTCCATGAAGATGATGAATACCATGATGCCTTTGATTTCAGCTTTTTTCTGCTATACACTGCCGGCAGGTATGGGTTTATACTGGATTGCCGGTTCCGTAGTAAGAAGTATTCAGCAGGTTATTATAAACAGGCATCTTGACAAGATTGACCTAGAAGAACTAATTAAGAAAAATGTGGAAAAGAGAAATAAAAAATTAGAAAAGGCTGGAATTGATCCACAAAAAATAAATACTTATGCCAGCTTAAATACAAGAAATGTAGTTCCGTCAGGAGCAAATGCATCGACATCTAGATCTACGCCGGAAGTCAAAATGACGCAAGAGGAAAAGGAAGAAGCCCTAAGAAAATCTACGGCTTATTATACTAAAAATGCCAAGCCGGGCAGTATTGCCGCTAAAGCTAATATGGTTAAGCAGTATAATGAAAAAAATAACAAATAAGAGCTAATTTAAAATTATATATGGAGGGATGAGTTTATGGATTATAGTGAAATAACAGCAAAAACTGTGGATGACGCAATTACCTTAGCTTGCCAGAAGTTTTCCATAACAAGCGATAAACTGGATTATATTGTAATAGAAGAAGGTTCTTCCGGATTTTTAGGCTTGGGTTCTAAGCCGGCTTTGATAAAAGCTAAAGTAAAAGATTCTATCGTAGATAAGACAAAGGATTTCTTGAATGATGTATTTGATGCAATGAATATGAAAGTGGCTGTTACCATTGAGTATGACGAAACAGAAAGAAATATGGATATTGATTTAAACGGAGATGAAATGGGGGTTTTGATCGGAAAAAGAGGACAGACCCTAGATTCTCTGCAGTATTTGGTATCACTGGTGGTTAATAAAGAAAGTCATGATTATATCAGGGTCAAAGTAGATACCGAAAATTATCGGGTAAGAAGAAAAGAAACATTAGAGAACCTGGCGAAAAATATAGCCTTTAAAGTGAAAAGATCAAAAAGGTCAGTTTCCTTGGAGCCGATGAATCCTTATGAAAGAAGGGTAATCCATTCAGTCCTCCAGAACGATAAGTTTGTTACGACTCATAGCGAGGGAGAAGAACCGTTCAGGAGAGTTGTGGTGACTTTGAAAAGATAGTGATGAGTGAGTCAGGGTATTTTGTCAGTGATACCCTGACTTTTTTGGTACGGAGCTTTGGGATTATCCCTATTTAAGCAGTTTTACAGAAGGTGTAAATTTTACAGATGGTGTAAATATGAAAAAGGATACGATAGTAGCGCCGGCAACGGCAATGTCGGAGTCGGGTATCGGGATTATCCGACTAAGCGGAGAAGATGCAGTTAATATCGCGGAAAAATGTTTTTCTAGAATCAAGAATATGAAAAGTCATACAATCCATTACGGTTTTATTATGGATGGGGATGATCCGTTAGATGAAGTCATGGTTTCTCTTATGAAATCTCCTAATAGTTATACAAGAGAAGATGTGGTTGAAATCAATTGCCATGGCGGTATGATGGTTATGAAACGGATAATGGATCTGATGCTTAAAAACGGGGCGCGGCTGGCTGAACCTGGTGAATTTACAAAGAGGGCTTTTCTTAACGGAAGAATTGATTTAGCGGAAGCAGAAGCAGTTATGGATATTATTAGCTCCAAAAGTGATTTTGCCCTGAAAAGCTCAGTCAGGCAGCTTACCGGCAAGGTATCGGATATAATAAGCGCATTAAGAAAGGATATTATTTATCAGGTTGCTTATATTGAATCAGCTTTGGATGATCCGGAACATTTCAGTCTTGAAGGCTATTCGGATATTTTACATGATAAAGTCATAGATTTACTGGATAGGATGACTTTTCTTATCAAAGCTTCCGACAATGGCAAGATTTTAAAAGAGGGGATAAATACGGTAATCGTCGGCAAACCGAATGTCGGGAAATCGACTTTTTTGAACCTGCTGCTTGGAGAAGACAGGGCTATTGTTACGGACATAGCCGGAACAACTAGGGATATACTGGAGGAATCGGTTAAAATAAACGGGGTGATACTTAATATTATTGATACGGCTGGAATCCGTTCTACTCAAGATATCATAGAAAAAATCGGTGTTGAAAAAGCCATGAAAACAGCTTTACAAGCCGACTTAATTGTTTATATTGTTGATTCGTCTGTTGATCTGGATGATAATGACCGCCGGATCCGTGATTTGATAAAAGGAAAGAAAGTTATTATTTTATTAAATAAGACTGATCTTGATACTAAAGTTGATGTGAAGATGCTTAATAATTTCTTTGGTTATGGGGATAAGAATTATCCACAGGTTGATAATATAGTGGACAAACCGTTAGTGATAAAAACATCGGCAAAGGAAAATATCGGTTTCGATCAGTTTGGTCAGGCGATATTGGATATCTTTATTGATGGTGCTATCAACACGGAAGAAATATTTATTACTAGTCTGCGTCATCAGGAAGCACTTCAGAATGCGTATGACAGTATGCTTTTAGTCAATCATAGCCTAGAAGCAAAAATGCCGGAAGATTTTTATACTATTGATATGATGGGCGCGTACGAATATCTGGGTCTGATTACGGGAGAGCAGGTAGGGGAAGATTTAATCAATGAAATATTTTCCAAATTTTGCACCGGTAAATAAAAGATGGTTAAAAATATGTGTGTAGCACACAGATTGGAGTTAATATAGATTGGAGCTGTATTTGACTGAAAAGACTGATGTATGTGTAATAGGAGCTGGTCATGCCGGCTGTGAAGCAGCACTTGCTTGTGCCAGGATGGGAATGAAAACAGTTGTTTTCACAGTCAATGTGGATAGCATTGCCTTAATGCCTTGTAATCCGAATATAGGAGGAACTTCAAAGGGACATCTGGTAAGGGAAGTAGATGCCCTTGGCGGTGAGATGGGTAGAAATATTGATAAAACTTTTATCCAGTCCAAAATGTTGAATATATCCAAGGGTCCTGCCGTACATTCATTACGAGCGCAGGCAGATAAGGCGGCTTATAGCCAGGCCATGAGAACAGTATTAGAAAATCAGGAAAATCTTACTATTAAGCAAGCTGAAGTTGTGGAAATATTAACTGAAAATAACCTGCCTTTGTCAGCATCCGAAAAGAGAATAAGAGGATTAAAAACCAATACAGGTATTACATATGAATGTAAGGCTATTATTTTGTGTTCTGGTACTTATTTGAATGCCAGATGTCTATGCGGGGAAACAATTACATATACTGGCCCTAATGGACTAAAAGCAGCCGACCGACTTTCAGATTCTCTTAATAGACTGGGGATAAACTTACGCCGCTTTAAAACAGGGACGCCGGCACGAGTGGATAAAAGAAGTTTGGATTTTTCTAAAATGACAGAACAGCCAGGTGATGAAAAAATAGTGCCTTTTTCTTTTTCTACAGACATAGCAGATATTCAAAAGGCTCAATTATCTTGTTTTTTAACCTATACCAACCAAACAACCCACGAGATTATCCGGAATAATCTGAGCCGTTCGCCGTTATATGCAGGAGTTATAGAAGGAGTTGGAACCAGATATTGTCCTTCCATAGAAGATAAAGTAGTTAAATTTGCAGATAAAGAGAGACATCAGGTTTTTTTGGAGCCGGAAGGTTATTATACGAATGAGATGTATGTGAGCGGAATGTCTTCCTCTTTGCCGGAAGATGTCCAGATAGCAATGTACCGATCAGTGTCCGGTATGGAAAACTGCCGGATCGTGAGGAATGCTTATGCCATAGAATATGACTGTATTGATCCCAGTCAATTATATCCTACGCTGCAGTTCAAAGATATAAGAGGTCTTTATAGTGCTGGCCAGTTAAACGGAAGCAGCGGGTATGAAGAAGCAGCAGCTCAGGGTATTGTGGCCGGCATAAATGCGGTCTTAAATATCAGGGGAGAAGAAGAGATGATAATCGACCGATCGGAAGCATATATAGGGGTATTGATTGATGATTTGGTAACCAAGGAAACAGTTGAACCTTATCGCATGATGACATCCAGATCAGAATACCGCTTGTTACTCCGGCAGGATAATGCTGATTTACGCATCAGAGAAAAAGGATACCATGCTGGCCTTATTTCCAAAGAGCAATATGATAGACTCTTAGATAAGAAGAAGTTGATTGCTTCTGAAATTGCTCGACTTAAGAATACCAAACTGGGTGCTTCCGGATATGTTCAGAAGTTTTTAGCTGAGCATAACAGTGCCTTGCTGAAAACAGCGTCTTCTTTGTCAGAATTGCTTTGTCGCCCGGAGATGAACTATCAAATCCTTGCCACTTTAGATAAGGAAAGACCTTTTTTGTCGGAGGAAGTCACCCAACAAGTAGAAATAGAAATAAAATATGAAGGTTATATTGAAAGGCAGCAGCGGCAGGTAAAACAATTCATAAAACTTGAAAAAAAGAAGATTCCACATGATATAAATTACGACGAAGTCCCTAGTCTAAGAATTGAAGCACGGCAGAAACTAAAAGCATATAGGCCTGTTTCAATCGGACATGCATCGCGTATTTCGGGAGTTTCCCCGGCAGATATTTCGGTGCTCCTAGTATTTATAAACCAGAAATAAGTTAATATCTTACTAAGGGAGTAAAAATGTCAAATTTTGATAATGATTTAAATGAATTAGGAATATTCCTCAATAAAAAGCAAAAAGAACAGTTTACTACCTACTATGAGATATTGATTCAATGGAATTCATATTGCAATCTTACTTCTATTACCGATTATGAGGAAGTATATAAAAAACATTTTATTGACAGCCTCGCCTTAGTAAAGATCAAAAAGGAAATATTTACATCTTTTGAAACTGTAATAGACGTTGGAACCGGGGCAGGCTTTCCAGGAATACCCTTAAAGATAGCTTTTCCTGAATTAGATTTAGTCCTCTTGGACTCATTGAAAAAAAGGGTCAAATTTTTAGATCATGTAATCGATGTATTAGGTTTAAATTCAATAACTACTATACATGGACGAGCAGAGGATTTTGCAAGAGGAGATATGAGGGAAAAATATGATTTATGTGTTTCCAGGGCAGTAGCAAATTTATCTACTCTTTCAGAGTATTGTTTACCATTTGTAAAACCAGGAGGCTTCTTTATTTCCTATAAATCAGAAAAAATAAACGAAGAAACAGCGAATGCCCAGTCAGCAATTACCATCCTAGGCGGTGAAATAGTTGATAAATTAAGATATAATTTACCCAATTCAGACATTAGCAGAACATTGATGCTAATAATGAAAAACAACAAATCACCTAGTAGTTATCCAAGAAAAGCAGGACTTCCAGAAAAGAAGCCATTATGAGTTCATTCTAGTTAATATGACAATAATTTCTTGATTTTACTCTTTCATTAATGTCGAAAGTAGTATATGATAAGGTTAACAATGCTTTTATAGTAATAATGAACTAGTAAAGTTTGGGTGACAATATGACAAGGAATTCGAGTAAAATCTTGCAGACGATGCTTGATAGTTTTTTAGAAGATAGTTTAGAATTAAAAATAAAACGGAATAACAATCTATTACGAATTAAAGAATTAAATGAATTAATAGAAACTTATAAATCAGATCAAGAATCTGAACTAGATATATTTTCTCCTAAAAATAATAAAGATAAGCTAAATTTACATCCAGAAAAATCATATTATAATGACGTTATAGAGGAATATATAAAAGAAAAAGATAATCTAGAATTTGATAACAATAATAATGACAAAGAAATACATAAACTCGATCAAAGGATCACAGAATTACAAGAAGTTATATCTGTAGGAAATTTTTTAGATAGTTTAATGTTTTTAGACATTCAAGAGAAAGAACGAAAAAGAATTGCTAGGGATTTGCACGATACTTCTCTCCAAAATCTGACTCATTTGATCCATGTCATAGAATTAAGTTCATTATTTATAGATAAAGATCCAGCTAAGGCAAAGATGGAACTTGAGATAGCAGGAAAGAAAATAAGGGTTATAATAGACGATATCAGGAATACTATTTATGATCTGCGTCCGATGGAATTTGATGACCTTAGTTTTAAAGAAGCCTTACTTAATTTGGTTTTAAAACTTCAGAAAGAAACAGATATAGTAATTGATCTAAAGATGGAAAAAGACATAATAATTAATAATGATTTGATTTATGTAAATATATATAGAATTATAAGAGAATGTATTACTAATTCGATAAAGCATTCAGAGGCAAGTAAAATATTAATCACAATTGATGAAGAATATAATTCATGTAATATAAGAATTAAAGATAACGGCAAAGGTTTTGATAACATTACTGCCAAAGGAAAAAGAAATCATTTTGGATTGCAAATATTGGAAGAGAGAGTGCAATTATTAAAAGGCAGTTTAATTATTCACTCTAATACCAAAAAAGAAGAAGGTACAAATATTTCAATTGTAATACCAATAAGAAAAACAACTAGGTTAGATTAAATAGAAATTTTGGTTGTGTGTAGGCACTCTTTACAAGGAGGTTTTAATGAGTATTAAAGTTATGTTGGCTGATGATCATGTACTAATGCGTGAAGGAATAAAACAACTTTTAGAATTTGACGGAACATTGGAGATCATAGCTGAAGCCAGTGACGGAGAGGAATGTCTAGAAATATTAAAATCAACTAATCCTGACATTTTACTCTTAGATATTAATATGCCTAGGAAAAGCGGACTTGATGTTTTAGAAGAGCTGAAGTTAAAGAAAACCCCTTTAAAAGTTTTAATACTTACCGTGCATAATGAAGTAGAATATTTAGTAAAGGCTGTAGATATTGGAGCTGAAGGTTATATTTTAAAAGATTCTGGTTCTGCAGAATTAAAAGAAGCAATTATATCAATAGTAAATAATGAGACTTATATACAACCCAGTCTTATTCCGTCATTAAACTCGAGATTAATAAACAGAGATATAGATAAAGAAAAATTGGCTTTATTAACTAAAAGAGAAATTGAAATATTAACCCAAGTGGCGAGTGGACTGTTTAATAAAGAAATAGGAATAAACCTTAATATTAGCGAAAGAACAGTCAAAAACCATATTTCAAATATTTTTAGAAAAATTGAAGTGTCAGATAGAACCCAAGCAGCTGTTTTTGCAATAAGAAACAATATTATAAAGCTTTATTAGGAAATTGTATAAGTAAATAATCAAATATTGCATGTTTCACGTGAAACATAGTTAGGTAACCAGAGTTTAATACTACATATGTTTCACGTGAAACATGTCGACCACAATATCTTGTTAAAACTCCGTGAAACATTTTTTATAACTGTGTGAAACTGTAAATGGTACCAAGCAAAAACAAAAAAGCGTAAAGTGCCGGCGCGCTGATCTGATAAATTGCGACTGCAGTGATCTTTGCCATTAGCGACTGGCTTAAGCGGTCATCGTCAGATTGTCCGGGCCTCATCGGCGCCGGTTCCGGCTCCCGAAAATAAGTGAAGACTAAGTTTCCCGCCCAAAGTA
>QMCD01001549.1_pt1 | contig 35807 bp, 45 predicted proteins | sample 1821841 | NCBI WGS metagenome assembly QMCD01 (sample SAMN01991225, study PRJNA193472) | Termite gut metagenome, whole genome shotgun sequencing project. | isolation source: worker | host: Macrotermes natalensis
ACGATACTTTGAACTTAAGATTATTAGAGCAATTCATGTATATGTATTAATGGGTATAGATACCAAGTGTTTTAAATGAGTTAAATGACTTACCTCATTTTTGCTCTCAAAACTACTTATTAGTGCTTCGTATTAACGACTTAGCGTCATCTGCACACCTCACTGTTTTATACATAATGCATTTACCCAGCTAAATACAGTGAACATTAAAGCAGTAAGGTGTTTTTAGTGTTATGCATAATAATAGACCATACAAAATCGATTTCTAGAAGCACGACTAGGTGTTATTGCAGCCAAATATGATGTATTGTCCAAGTGTAAGGTAAAGCCTACTTATAACAATGCTTAAGTATTCATATTTATAAATATGAGCTTCACGATGATATATGGCTTCGTAAACAATTGATGGATTGCACTAATGCTTAGCTACTAAACAGCGAGCCTTTGCTCGCGCCTGTAATTTACGGTTTTGACACGCGCCACACTTTTACGTATTTGCACTAAGCACATTTTAGCGCAGCAAATCAAATACCAACGCTTTGTGGTAGCATTTATAGAGTTCAAATCATTGGAGAATCAATGCAACTTGGTGTAACCATACCGCTTCAGAAGTTTCTCAAAATTCCTAGGCCGCCATATGGTGAGCTTGTCGACCTCTTCTTTTGTTGGGAGATACATAAGATTCCCGATTCTAGGTATTCTACGCTTATTGCTGTTAATGCTTTCAATCGTTATGCGCTTGTGTTTTCTGGGATGCAGGCAAAGTGCTGGAAGCACATACCGGAGATTGTTATAGATGGGATAAGGCAAGCTCTTACATATGATGGATTTAAGGCGGAGCAAATTGAGATTTATTTGGCAGCAGCCGGTGATCCGGAATTGACAAAAACGCACGGCAGGAAACCTGTTGCCGGTTTGAATAGGGCTGTTGAATACTTTTATTGGCTCGAAGATGATTTGCGACAAAGCGAGCAACTATATCAAACTGCTCTTTCAGATAAACTTAATTTGGAGCTATGTCATGTTGTTCTGAGAGCAAAGACTACGTTCTGCCAAAGCATTTCTTTAAGAAGAATATGCAAGATCACTCCATGATGTAATTCGTGTATCAAAATCGATAAAGAGCAGTCATATTTTCAAACCGTTATACTGTATTTAGTGTATTCGTATCAAAAATATTGAAAGCAGTAAAAAGCTGAGAGTCAGACAATGAATAATGAGCAACTTCAAACAAAGATTTTAATTGTCGAGGACGATGAAATTATAATGTCCGGGCTTACTTATGCTCTTGAAAAGGATGGCTACGTGGTGGCATGTGCTGCTGACGTGAGTGAAGCACGTACAGCTATTGCCACAAGCAGCTTTGATCTTGCAATTCTTGATATGAACTTGCCGGATGGCACCGGGTTTGATGTGCGAAAGCTGTTTCAGGAATCAAGTTCAAATACTGCAATAATCTTTCTAACGGTGGTTGATGACGAAGGTAATGTAGTTCGTGCTTTTGACGAAGGCGCTGATGACTACATAACCAAGCCATTTAGGCTTAGAGAATTGCTTGCCAGAATTAAACGAACATTGCTCGCGCATAAAGCTGTAAAAGAAAATAATGGCTTAGGCAGTGTGAGCAGAGGACAAGTATCTGCGAACAAAACCCTTAGGCTGGGCGAGGTAGAAATCGACACTTTAGCTGCAAAAGTTTTTATTGGCGGCGCTGCGCTAGAACTTACGGCCTTAGAATATCGCTTATTACTCATGTTTGCGCTGAATAAAGGTCAAGTACTTTCTCGCTCACAAATACTCGATGGAATATTTGACGCGGCGGGAAGTTATGTTGAAGACAACACTCTTACAGTTTACATAAAACGCTTGAGGGAGAAATTGGGCGACGCTGCAAACATTGAGACCGTGAGAGGCTTAGGCTATCGCGCTCATTAGGGAGTTGGGATGTTGATTAAAAACAGCGACATCAAGAAGTTATCTGCTGATGTCAGACGCATCATAGATGGCAATGATATCGATCTTAGAGACAATCGCGAAGGCATACTTTCGATTCTCAAAAATGACATTCATACATTAGCAAATATCAAAAATGAGCAGATAGATGCCCTGCAACGTGATCGCGAGACAATGCAAAACACAATTGCCGATATCTCCCATCAACTAAAAACACCGCTCACATCCATGATGGTGATGGCTGATCTCATCAAGGAGGCTCCGGCTGAGAAGCAAGATGAGTTTGTCGATAACATTAAACTTGGTCTCAATAGGATGGAGTGGTTGGTCTCTGCGCTTTTGAAGATCGCTAAGTTGGATGCCAAGGTTGTGGAGTTTTCGCCGGAAGTTGTTGATTCCAAATATCTGATAGGTGCTTCAATTGAACCTCTGCTTGTGCAACTGGACATAAAAGAGCAGCGTATTGAGCAAAGCGGCAACGCCAAGATCTTTTGTGATAAACGATGGACATCGGAGGCGCTGGGAAACATCATCAAAAACGCATCTGAGCATTCGCCGGTTGGAAGTACCATAGCGGTAGAAGCGGGTAGCAACCCTATATGCACCTGGGTCTCGGTTTCTGACGGGGGCGGTGGCCTTACAAATGCGCAGATAGCCAAGGTATTTAAGCGCTTTGAAGGCTCGCGCAGCGAGCATGGATACGGAATTGGGCTGCCACTGGCTTTGGCTATCATGCGTGGTCAAGAAGGCGACATCCAAGTAGACGGTGGTGACAAAGACCACGGCGCTACGTTCACTCTTAAATTCTACAAGCAAGGATAAGAGTTTCGTGTCATTCCCACGTTCTCCCTACCATTCCTGGACACCCTTGTCATTCCTGCGAAAGCAGGAATCCATAAACGCATAAAACTTGCATAAATGGATTCCTGCCTGCGCAGGAATGACAGGGAGGAGACGCAGGAATGACAGTGGGGAGACGCAGGAATGACAGTGGGGAGACGCGAGAACGACAGTGGGGAGACGCGAGAATGACGGAAAGTGTGCGGGAATGACAGGGGAGTTCAGGAATAACTGTCAAGTGACAAAATTGTCACTAAACTTCGCATATTTGTGTCACCTCTCAGTCACATTGCCTTGCCACAATGAACACCTGGCAATTAGGCACATCGAGAGGAAAATATAGATGGCAATCCTAGAAGTTAGTAACCTAACCAAGACATATGGGCAAGGCGACACAAAGGTTGTAGCTCTAAAAAACGCAAACTTTAAGGTGGAGAAAGGCGAGTTTATCGCCATTGTTGGAGCTTCCGGTTCCGGAAAATCTACACTGATGCATTTGATTGGCGGAGTAGATCGCCCCACATCGGGAAGTGTGCGCATAGACGGCAAGGAGATATTTGATCTAAACGAGAGTGAGCTGGCAATATTTAGACGCCGCAACATTGGCATCGTCTATCAGTTCTATAACCTCATCCCAACGCTTACCGCTGAAGAGAACATCATGTTGCCATACCTATTGGATGGCAGAAACCCGGATACCGATAGTTTAAAAGTTATACTGGAGTTGATAGGCATGGCAGATAGAGCCAAGCATCTTCCCAGCGAGCTTTCCGGTGGTCAGCAACAGCGCGTATCTGTGGGTAGAGGAATCATCAATAATCCGGAGCTGATTTTGGCCGATGAACCAACCGGGAACCTTGACAGTAAATCCAGCCGCGAAATCATCGAGCTGCTCAACGTTTTTAACAAACGCTACAACCAAACTGTTATTGTCATCACACACGATGAACAAATTGCACTGCAAGCGGATCGCGTGATAACCATCCAAGACGGAGCAATAATTCGAGACGAGGCTGTGCGATGAAGATAGTTCCCAAGCTGGCCTTTAGCCAACTTAAGGTAAATCGCGGACGTAGTATATGGACGTTTGTAGGAATAGTCTTGTCGGTGGCGATGATCACGGCGATTTTTGGTTTTGTGGCCTCCGGGTTTCAGCTGCTTTTTGATTACACCGGGCAAGACTCCACTACTCGCGGTCTTTATGGTGCAGCGCTCAGCGGCATTACTACATTGTTGGTGGGCATCATAGTTTTAGCATCAGTAATTGTGATTTCTAACGCATTTCGCGTAAGTGCCGATGAACGTACTACTCAGTTTGGCATACTTAAAAGTGTGGGAGCCACGCGCAAGCAGATTACAAATATCGTGATCTATGAGGCACTCTGGCTTTGCCTCATAGGCATTCCTTTGGGCTTGGCGCTTGGCATTCTCGCAAATTATATCGGCACCAATCTGGCAAATTATATGATCGGTGAAGCACTAAGGGTAAACAACGGTGTGACCTTATCGCTGGCTTTCATTGTTGCCTGGCAAGCGGTTATCGGAGCAATTGCTGTTGCTATTGGCACGGTATTGCTCTCGGCATGGCTTCCTGCACGAAATGCTGCGGCTAGGTCTGCAGTGGATGCTATACGTGGCGTTGGCATAGTAAAAGCCAAAGCAAAAGTGGTTAAACCCAGTCGCTTGGTCAACAAGCTTTTTGGTTTTGAAGGAGAGCTGGCGCGCCGAGCACTTAAACGCAACAAACGCAACATGCGAGCAACGGTGATGTCTCTTTGTATAAGCATAGTAATATTTGTTGCCGGATCCGGCATTGGCACCTACATTGGCAAAATGACAGAGTTTATCTATCAGGATATCAATGCCGAGGTGGTGGTAAATGCGTATGGTGGCGGATCTTCACATAACTTCAGTGGCTCAGCGGATTTGCCTTCGGGCGCAGAGTATATGCGCCTTGATCCGGTTTCCGGTGACAATATTGCTAAAAAATTAGGCGAATATTCCGATAGTTCTATTTATGGAGTAGGTGCCACGCAATACGTTGCAGCAGTTAAAAAAGATAATCTCACGGAAGAGTTCTTGCAAAATGCTGCCGGCACGCTTGTTCCAAGTGATTTAGTGGCTGCGGATGACCTTTTTGAGGAAGATGCAAGAGGTACAAGATCTTCGTCTGCAAGTGATAAGAGCACAAATTATGCCCTAATGCTCAGTATGGTGTTTGTGGACGAGAAGCACTACGCCGAACTATGCGCAAAAGCCAAAGTACCGTATGGATCAAACATCTTGCTAAATTACTACAAGTATCATGACGAAAAATCCAGAAAGTTTTCGCAAATTGAGCCCTTAGTTTTTAGTAAACAAACATTAAGGATGAAACATGCTGATCAACAAGGGGCAGCTTTTAAGACCGACACATTAGAGATACCCTTGCATGGAGTGCTTGGCAAAGGCGATATCCCCGCTGAGATAAAGTATGCGACCAACGAAGCGCTGGCGATCCTTATGCCAAACTCCAATGCACAGGTTAACTTTGTGCAGCGTGCTTCATCTGAAATTGAAGTCGTGCCAACACTAGGACCAAATAGGTATTCGTGGTATGCGAAAACTCAAGACCCATCCGGTTTTGTTAAATATGCCAACGGATTTGTACACGATCTTATCCCTCAGAAATACGAACTTGTGACTATTGGCGAAGAAGGCTTTCTTGAGTACATGAAAGACTTTAAAGAGCGTAGAAATAATAACAATGATGGTGAAGAAGTTGTAGATCGAGCAGATAGAGTGAGTGATCCCTCAAATGAAAATCTTAGTCATTTTGAAAAAAGCAGCTCTATGGGAACAGTGGTTATAGAAGATATAGATCTATTGCTCAAGGAAGTGCGCAACATGAGCCGCTTAATAATGATACCGGTGTATGGCTTTGTAATCGTACTCATACTCATAGCGCTCACCAACATCATCTCAACGATCTCTAACAACGTGCGCTCGCGCTCGCGTGAGTTTGCTACTTTGCGAAGCGTTGGTATGACGCAAGGAGGTTTGGCGCGCATGCTCAGTTTTGAAAGCATCATGGGGTCAATTAAGGCCTTGCTGATAGGTTTACCTATAGGTCTGGTTGTGTCTTATGTGATCTACAGTTATGTGTCCCAGTCAGCACTTTTCGACTACGAGTTCCCCTGGCTTACTACACTTCAGTGCGTGCTTGGTGTATTTGTTGTGATGTTGATAACAACGTGGTGGGCGACCAGGCGTTTGCGTAAAGGCAGCATCATCGACACCATACGCACCAATGATGGAATGTAGGTCGTCGTAGTTGGCTACGCTGAAATTTTGAAACCCAGACAAGCTGGATTACAAAATAACGCTGCGCCACTACTCCTCTTCCACGTAACGCTCACTCGCTTCGCTCCCTCAAGCGTTACGTGGATCTGTTTTCAACCTAGGCTTGATGTTCAACTTGAAAGCCGGCATCTGGCAAAGGGTTTACAACCAGACAATCATTAGTATCAAGATTGATGTACATATGGCAATGGCTATCACGTCGGCGCGACCAACACTAAAGACTCGGTAGTGTGTACGGTTTGTGCCGCCGTGGTAGCAGCGGCTCTCCATCGCTACTGCCAGCTCTTCGGCGTGTCTAAGCGATTGCGCAAATAGCGGCACCAGCAATGGCAGCAGGAGTTTTACTCGCTTGATCGGTCCGCCTTGCGATATCACCGCACCTCGCGCCATCTGGGCTTTGCGGATGTGATCAAAATCTTCAAATAAGGTGGGTAGAAAGCGCAGGGCAATGCTCACCATCATCGATATTTCATAGGCCGGCAGCCCAAAACGCACAAATGGTCGAAGCATTGCCGAGATGCCGTCGCCAAGCATAATTGTGGATGTTGTGAGTGTGAGTAGCGTTGCGGTTAAAAACAATATGAACAGACGCAGCGTCATGAATCCGGCCTGATAAGCACCGTGGTCGGTGATGAGTATGGCACCCCAACTGAATAGGGATGTACCCTCGCTTATAAAGAAGAGGTTGAAAAACAGCGGAAATATAAGTAAAAATGCCAGTGGTGCTACTGCTTTAACCACGGTTTTTGGTCTAACTTTAGATAGCGCTATTATTACGATATCCAGCAAAAGTAGAACAAGAAGAGCAAAAAAACTGTTTGCCAGAAAAGCAGCGACAAACAATATCAGCATTAAAGTTATCTTGATGCGCGGATCCAAACGATGAACGATGGATTCAGCGTGGTGATACTGACCAAGCACGATATCAAAAGCCATGTTTCACCTCAGCTTTTTGCTCATGGAAAAGTGCTGCAATCGCATCAGCTAATGCGTCAATGGTGAGTAAATCAGCAGGAAGCGGAAGACCCAAATCCATTAGGTCTGCGGCAAAAGTTGTCGCTTGCGGAACGCCTAGGTTCATCTCTCGTAATACTTCAGAGTGCGAAAACACTTCTGCGGGAGTGCCATAAAACGCCGTGTGTCCATCTTTTAGCACCAACACTTTGTCGGAAAGCCGTGCAATGTTATCCATGCTGTGTGAAACCAATACTGTTGTAGTTCCGGCTTTATGATAATCGTCGATTATTGTTGTGAGCTCGTATCTGCCTGATGGATCCAGCCCGGCGGTTGGCTCGTCCAGTATCAGTAGCTGCGGTTTGGCAGCCATAACACCCGCCAGAGCTACTCGTCGCATTTCTCCACCCGAGAGCTCAAAAGGCGATTTAGCAGCATAGTTTTCATAGTCAAGACGCATTATCTTCATGGCTTCCCGAACCCTTAAACCCACCTCATGTTCGCTTAATTTGGCATTACGCGGGGCAAAGGCAATGTCATCGGCAATAGTCTTGGAGAACAATTGTTGTTCGGGATATTGAAAAGCGATGCCTACCTTGGTAAAAAGATTTTGCCGCACCTTTTTATCGCTAAGATTCTCACCATCTAAAACTACCGAACCGGCACTGGGTGTGAGCAGACCACACATCAGCTGTAACAGGGTAGACTTGCCGCTTCCCGTATGACCGATAACGCCCAGCAGCTCGCCGTTTTCCAGCGTAAATGAGACATCGCTCAGCGCGTTGACATCGCCTTCATGCGAGGAATATGTATAGCTTACTTTGTCGAATATAAGCGACATAACTCCTCCTTAAGCTCTTCGGGGCGGGCGATCTCAGATACTGCGACACCGCGTTTGATAAGCTCCTCGGCCAGTCTTAGCGAAAACGGCGCATCCAGGTTCACTTTGCGTAGAAGTTCTTTGTTGGTAAACACCTCTAGCGGAGTGCCGGTTAGAACGACCCTGCCTTCGTGCATCACGAAAACTTTTCTGGCAATTACAGCTTCTTCCATAAAGTGCGTAATCAAAACAACAGTGATTCCGGCTTTGTTGAGTTCTCTAACCAAGCGTCTGATACCCCTGCGCCCACGCACGTCAAGCATGGCACACGGCTCATCTAAAATGAGGATGTCAGGACTCATGGCTAAAACACCGGCTATTGAGCAGCGCTGTTTTTGTCCGCCGCTCAGATGCGCCGGATTGCGATCAGAGAACGCGGACATCTTAACGGTGTCTAAGGCATTGTCTACTCGCTTAGTCATTTCGCTGTATGGAGTGGCAAGGTTCTCAAGTCCAAAAGCCACATCATCAGCAACCACGCTGGTTACAATCTGCGAATCGGGGTTTTGAAACACCATGCCGGCGTGGGAGCGAATCTCAAAGACCAGCTCATCGTTGGCAGTGTCCAGGCCAGCCGTTAAGACCTTGCCCGCATTGGGCACAATCAGCGCATTGATATGTTTTGCAAATGTGGATTTCCCGGAACCGTTGGAGCCAATGATAGCGATGAAGTCGCCTTTTTCAACCGAAAGCGTTACGCCATCCAGTACCGGTTTATCTGCGTGTGCAGCGTAACTATATGACACCTTGTCGAACTCAATAATTCCCATGATTTCCTCTGCGTCTTTCGTCCGGACTGTACCGTCGGTGCTGAGATCTCATCAGCTCTGCGAAACATTTCGCTCGTGGACTTATGGCTTAAAAACCAATCACCACCGGTGAGGAATTACACCTCGCCCTGAAACAGATTGAAACAGTATAGCAGACAGCTTGCTTTTAGGGTAAGATGTTGATGTTTGCGGGAGTACGCTAAAGCCAAGCTGTAAGCAGCAAAGCCATCTGCGTTGAGAAGACGAAAGTCTAATCCCTTGAACCTGTTGGTTAAGACCAGCGTAGGGAGCAAACCGATTATGCATAACCGGTACACGCTCCCTAAGAAATCTGGGAGCGTTTTTTATTGGTGAGAGGAAGTAGCGTGATTAAAAAAGCTTTGAGCATAGCCGGATCAGATTGTAGCGGGGGAGCCGGTATTCAAGCCGACCTAAAGACCTTTTCAGCACTTGGAGTTTTTGGTATGAGTGCGGTAACTTCTGTTGTCGCCGAGAACACATTTAGGGTGATCGACTACCAAGATGTTAGCCCGGGCATCATAGAAAAACAGATCGATGCGGTCTGTGAAGACATCTTTCCCGATGCCGTTAAGGTGGGCATGCTGTCGTGTCCGGCGACAATGCTTCCGGTAGCTGGCAAGATCAAACAATGGCAGCTGAAAAACGTAGTCGTCGACCCTGTGATGTATGCTAAAAATGGCGCACCGCTAATGGATCCAAACTCGACAGATACCCTGATAAGTGAGATCGTGCCGCTGTCAGATGTGCTTACGCCAAACATTCCGGAAGCCGAAAAGATCGCGGGTATTAAAATCGCCAATCAAGAAGACATGGAAGAAGCTGCGCGAAAAATACATGCCATGGGTTGTAAAGCGGTGCTTGTAAAAGGCGGACATAGCGAGGGCGAAGCAACCGATATCCTCTTTGACGGCACAAAGTTCTACTATTTTAGCGAACGCCGCGTCAACACAAAGAATACGCACGGAACCGGATGCACGCTCTCCTCGGCAATTGCTTCTAATCTTGCTTTAGGAGCAAGCATCCAAGATGCGGTTAAAAATGCAAAAACGTATGTGACGACTGCAATCGAACATGCGTTAGAGCTTGGGCAGGGCAACGGTCCTACCAATCACTTTTATGATCTGTACAACAAATAAAGCAAAGGAGAAAACACAGTGAGTGAAAAGTACGCCAAGTTGATCGAGGAAGTCAGAGCAAAAAGTCCGTTGGTGCATCACATTACCAACTATGTGACGGTAAATGATTGTGCAAATGTGACGCTGGGCATTGGTGCTTCGCCGATCATGGCTGATGCCATTGGTGAAGCTGCCGACATCGCCGCAATTTCATCAGCAGTGGTGCTTAACATGGGCACTTTAAATGAGCGCACGATTCCGTCAATGATTGCCGCAGGTAAATCGGCAAACGAAAAGGGCATTCCGGTAATCATTGATCCTGTGGGAGCCGGAGCTTCTCAACTTAGAAACGAGACTATCGCTGAGCAGCTGAGAGAGATCAAGCCTACCGTTGTTCGCGGCAACATTTCCGAGATTCGCTTTCTTGCCGGGCTTGCAGCTGAGACCAAAGGCGTTGACGCGGCCGAAAGCGACATGCTAGACAGTGATGAAGCTTTGGCAGTGGCAAAAGACCTGGCAGTCAAACTGGGTTGCGTTGTGGCCATTACGGCAGCAGTAGATGTGGTGTCAGATGGCGAGCGTACGGTTTTGATCAGCAACGGCCACGAGAAGTTATCCGGGCTTACAGGTACGGGCTGTATGTGTTCTTCGCTCATTGGCTCGTACTGCGGAGCAAATCCTGAGCTGCCGATGGAGTCAACAGTGGCTGCACTGCTTTCGATGGGAATTGCCGGAGAGATCGCTTTTGAAGCTGCGGGTGGCTTGGGCAACGGCAGCTTTAGAGTGTCTCTGCACGATGCAATCAGCCGCATGGACACAGTCACACTTACAAGCAGAGCCAAGATACAAGAGTTGTAAACCAAGGTGTCGCATCACGAAAGGCAGACCATGACCAATGAATCAAACAAGACGCAAGTTGACTACACTCTCTACCTTGTAACCGATCGCAAGTTGATGAGCTCTGCAAGTATAGAAGAGTCCGTTGAGCTGGCGGTACAAGGTGGCTGCAGCGTGGTGCAGCTACGTGAAAAGACGGCATCCTCGCTGGAGTTTTATGAGATGGCCATGCGTTTGCGTGTCTTAACTGAGCGCTTGGGCGTGCCGTTGATAATCAATGATCGTGTAGATATTGCACTGGCAGTAAACGCTGATGGCGTGCATGTCGGACAAAGCGATATGCCGGCCGATGTTGTGCGCAAGCTCATAGGCAAAGACAAGATTCTGGGTGTTTCTGCCAGCAATTTGAAGCAGGCTCTGGCGGCTGAGCGCCAGGGTGCTGACTACCTGGGAATTGGTGCCATGTTTTCGACCGACACTAAAACAGAGGCCGACTTAACTTCTATGGAGGAGCTCGAGCTTATCCGCAAATCCACAAGCTTACCCATCGTGGTCATTGGTGGGATTAATAAACATACCATCCCGCTGTTTAAAGATAGCGGAATTGATGGCTTGGCTGTGGTGTCAGCGATAATTGCGCAAGGTGATGTAAGTGCAGCTGCTCGCGAGCTAAAATCCATGTTCATTGAGGAGCGTGATGGTTGATGCAAGCCTGCATTTTTGATCTGGACGGAACATTGCTGGACTCGATGCATATTTGGGCTGATGTGGATGCAGGATTTTTGCAACAGCGCGGACTCAAAGTGCCAAAAGACTATACGGAGACCATAACGCCAATGAGTCTGGATGAAGCAGCTGCATACACCATAAAGCGCTTTGAGCTTAAAGAGAGTGTGGAGGAGCTTAAAGATGAATGGAGCCATATGGTATTAGAGGCTTACACTCATACAGTGGAGCTCAAGCCATACGCCAGGGAGTATCTGCACTATCTGAAAGATCATGGCACGAGTTTGGCTGTAGCCACCAGCCTACCAAAGGCACTATATGAGCCCGTATTGGCTAAAAACGATCTTTCGCATTTGTTTGATGCCTTTTGTTCTACCGAAGAAGTTAAAGTTGGCAAGCGCCAGCCCGATGTATTTTTACTCGCAGCTCAAAGACTATCCATGTCTGCAACACAATGTACGGTTTATGAAGATCTGCTGGAAGCAATCGTGAGTGCCAAGCAGGTTGGCATGACCACATACGCAGTCTACGACGATTCGTCAAAAGCAAGCTGGCAACAAATTGCCAAAATCGCCGATGGAATAATCATGAATTATAAAGATGTAATGATACCAACAAGAAGGGACAACTGATGTCATTTTCAAGAAGCCTAAAAGAGAAAGCCCAAGAAGTTTGGGAAGCCGGATATCAACACCCATTTGTACAGGGATTAGGGGAGGGCACACTGGAGAAAAGCAAGTTCCAGTTCTACCTTCTTCAAGACTATCTATATCTGCTGGAGTACGCTAAGGTCTTTGCGCTTGGAGCAGTAAAGGCTGAAGGCGAAGAGATGTTATCCAGACTCACCAATATTCAGCATGGCATATTTGAAGAGATGGATTTGCATCGCAGTTATATGGCTGAGTTTGGCATAAGTAAAGAACAAGTGGCAACAGCAAGGCAATCCCTATACAACCGTACTTACACAGCAAACATGCTTGCGATAGGGCAGACCGGTGAGTTGGTGCATATACTAGCAACCGTGTTTCCCTGTGCATGGACATACTACGATTATGCATGTCGTCTCAAAGCTCAGTACGCCGATAAGCTCGAAAACAATTTCTACAAAAGTTGGATCGAATCCTACTCCAGACCGGAGTTTTTAGAAAGTTTTGAGTGGTTTTATGATGCACTAGATGAGTTGGTAGCAAATAAAACCAAAGAAGAGCGTGAAAAAATCGCCCAAATATTTATATCCAGCGTAGAGTTTGAGTACCTATTCTGGGATATGGCATACAAGCAAGAAATGTCATACAAGTTATAAGCCTACACCACACGATGTCCGAAAAGTCTCACTCTGTCATCAGCGCACAACCTCCTGTCATTCTCTCGCTCCCTCTGTCATTCCCGCGCAGGCGGGAATCTATTTACTCAACATAGCATTTGCCGTTTGCTATGGATTCCCGCCTAAGCGGGAATGACAACTTGTATTAGACACGCAGTTTTCGGACAGTCTGACCAAGGCGATCACATTCTCTCTGTTTTTGCTATCGAGTGAACCTGTCGGTTTGTCCGCAAGGATCAAACATCCGAGCTTAATAAAGTGACAGCCGACACCATTGCCAAATAGCGCAAGACCTCGCTGGACTTCTCTGACAATTTTGTCAGAGAAGTCACCTTGACATTATTTCATCTCAACCATCTTGGCTTTTTTAACAGCACCTTTATCAAAAGTCAGCGTCTCACTGCAGCCTGCGTCTGCTGCCAACGCCGAAATCAAAGCATCTGCAAAATCTACTCCCTTTTTATATAGTCTCAGTGCATAGAAAATAGATAAACTATCTTGAAATGACAATTGTTCTGTCTCGAGCAGAAAATCTACAGTTTCAGAAATCTTTTCACGATCAAAACCATAGCTTGATTCCAATACCCATATAAGTTCCGTAATGACCACAAGACTAATATAAGCTTGTTCAGAGTTTTCTAGATCTGCAAAGAATTTCTTAACAATTTCGTGTTGGCTCAGGTTGTCATTTATCAAGAAGCGTATCAAGACATTTGTATCTATCGCATACATAAGTTATCAATCCAAACCAATTTTAAAGGTTTTGACAACATGTTTTTTGGCAGCTTTCTTCATATCCTCAACCGATATAGTATCACCGCTATATTTTAGTGTTGCTGCAATATCCATAATCGAGCGTTTTCTTTTTACAATCCTCCAGGAACCATCTGCGTCACAAATGAAATCCAGTTTACTTCCAGGTATTAAGCCCATGTCTTTTCTCGTTGCAATAGGAATAGTTACTTGACCTTTGCTAGTTATTGTTGCGGATTCCATATGCTCTCCTTAATGGTATTCCTTACTTTAATCCTTTCTTTACCACACCTATATAGGCGAGGCAAAGGGTTTTAACAGAGCTGTATCCCTAACTCGCAAAAAAGCAATTAGCTCGCATAAACCTAAAGGCTTATACGAGCTAATTGTGGCGGAGGGCTAGGGATTCGCCAACCCGTCGTCGCTTAGCTCCTAGTCTTGGAGACCTCGCTCACTTCGTTCACTCGGCCCAAAACAGCGCAATACGCTGTTTTGCCCTCACGGGTTCAAACCCCTAACTTGCAAAAAGCAATTAGCTCGCATAAACCTAAAGGCTTATACGAGCTAATTGTGGCGGAGGGCTAGGGATTCGGGGCTGCCCGCACAACAGTTTTCAAGACTGCCGCTTTCAACCGCTCAGCCAGCCCTCCGAAAACTAAGGCATTATATCTATTACCTGTATCTTTGGCAAATGCCCAGTTAAAACACCAAAAATACTCATTGAAATAAAATCCTAGAAAAACCTATTAAAACTCAGAAACTACTTTAAATGTCTTTGTAAACCTGTCTTTTTGGCACCTATTGGCACTTTTTGGCACCAAACTTAAAGCCTTATTCATGGCGCTTGCCACTTCACGATCGCGGTTACCTTTTGGGCGTACGTAGTAGTCCGTAGGCGTCTTGATGTTAGTCCATCCACCACGAACCTGGACGGCAAATATATCACCGGTAACGTCATAGGCAAGCGTGTGCGAGCTGTGACGGAGGTTTTTGAACGGCACTCGCTTGACACCATCCGGAAGCGTCTCAATTAGTCGCTCGTATGTCTTTGTTAAACAGTCCGGCTTCATGCGTTTGTTATCCGTCTTAAGGATTGCCCCGCTGCGCCCCTGCAGCAGCTCTATAAGACGCGCAAGCAACACCTGCGGCATGTAGGGCTCTCGCTTGCCCTTTTTGCCTTTAGGGTCGCCCTCGTAAATTTGAGAGCCATGCTGAGTTATGGCATTGTCCACATTGATGCGGCCTGTGGCCATGTTGACGTCGCTCACGTCAAGCGCGATTATCTCACCGCGCCTAAAGCCCACACCGAGCGCGATCAGAATGGCGGCTTCGATTGCTGTGTCTCTAAAGTGCCACAGATACACTCTGATCTCATCAATGTCGAGCACCTCCGGCTCGTAGGGTTCTGGTTCTGGCTTGTCCACTTTAGAGACCGGCGACGCGACAAGGTATTCGTTTTTGACTGCGCTGTTTAAGACCTGTCTAATCGTGGTGTAGGCTACAAGTCGCTTCTTGTCGTCCGGAAATGTCGCAAGCCAAGAGCGTAATATCTTCGGTGTGATATCAGACAGGCGTGTGCTACCAAGTCCCGACAAGACATAGAGCCGGATCCGGTCTTTGATGCACTCGATGGAGCGCGGTCGCTTTGCTTTAAGCGTCGTGTAAAAGATCGCATCGACATAGTCCTTGAGCAACATCATGCTTCCGTACTCACCGGCGTTTGCTGCAGCGAGCATCTTGATCTTCACGTCTTCGGCTTTGCGTGCGGATCCACGCACGTTCTCAGATGGGCGCAGGCGCCTGCCGGTAACTGGGTCGACCACGCTGATCTGCACGCGATAGTGATCTTTGCCTAGCTTGATTATGCTACCTTTGGCGCTGCGCATCTGAGTGACCTTACTATTTACAGTCCTACAAAATCGGCACCATGTGCTGCTTGCTCAGCTGTAAATCCCTCATACTCAAGCTGGTTGATAAGACCGTCGCGCGAAAATGAGGAGTAATCCATATAAGATTCAGCTGATTTTTCGGCTTGAATCATCCAATCGGCTGCACAATTATCAGCACCGTAAGTGGCTTGCTCTGTCGTGAATTTTTCATATTCAAGTTGCTTGATTAATCCTGTGTATGAAAATGCCGAAAAGTCTAGATAGTTCTTCGCAGATTTTACAGCTTGCTCATTCCAGTCAGCTCCACAATTGTCAGCTGCCCACGTCGCGTCTTCAGTAGAGTACTTTTCAAACTCTAGTTGAGTTATCAGCCCTCCATGCGAGAAAGCAGAGAAGCTCAAATAGTTTTTTGCTGATTTCAGCGCGTTTGCCTGGCTTACCGTACCCTCTGGTTCTTTTTCCGGCTCTGGTTCCGGGTCTTTGGCTTCAGGAGTTGTGGTTGACGTACTAGATGACGTCACAGTACTTGAGTTCGTCTTATCAGCGTCAACGTTGCTTTGCTGTGTAGTTTGTTGCTTTGATGTTGTGTCCGCAATAGTGTTCTTGTTTGTATTGCCGCCACCTGTTGCTGCTGTATAGATGCCGCTAACAACAATAAGTCCTACTATGACCGCTACAACAATAGGCCACTTCTTCTTTTTCTTTGGCGCTTGAGGCTGCTCCGGAATTGGTACTTGTTGATCCATCTATATCACCCTTCTATCTCACACGCTCACTTGTTGAGCGTATTCCCACAAAGATAGTTCCCCCCTATATCTTGCTTGTTCTCTGATTAGCCCCGACTATGCTGCCCCGGAAACTGCAAGATCCTCGCCGGTCCCCTCGATTTCTGTGTAGTTAGAATTGCCTAGCAGATCTTCAGTAAACTGGATTACTCTTTCTCGTCCTTTAGCATTCAAGCGGCGAAATAAATGAAGCAAGTCTCGTTCTTCTTCGCTCAAATCAGCTCTTTCTTTAGCATTGCGGCGACTCAGTATTTCATTTGGTGTGCACCCCAACAGATCGCCAGGTTGTACGCCAAAGAGCACATTCATGGCACCTACAGCGTCGCCTGTAATAGGAGGAAAAGATCGCCCTGACTCCCAATTCCCAACTGTATTCGGTGTGACTTGCAAGTAGTCTGCAAGATCTTGCTGCGTCATATTTTTCGACTTGCGCAGAATCTTGACGTTTATTCCAAAGCTATTGTTCTCACTCATAAAAACTCCCTAAATGATTTTTGGGATTAGAACATAAATGTATTTTACTTAACAAAAAATATTTTGTAAATCTCTCTTGACCCTAAAAGAATTTTGTGATTAAAATACAAAAGCACAAAATAAATTTAGGGCAAGGTGAATTTATGCTTAAACAATTAAGGGAATCAAAAAGCCTAACTAGACGCGAAGTGTCAGTTGCCGTGAGCCTAACAGAAAACACGCTTATAAATGTGGAGAGAAACCCGTTATCGGCACGAGGAACAACCTTGATAGCTCTAGCGGACTACTACGGAGTCACAATTGACTATCTGTTAGGGAGGGAGGAGAACTAATGAACGACATTCAAGTATTCGATCACCCCATGTTTGGGCAGCTTCGGGTTGTGGAGATTCAAGGTGAGCCTTGGTTCGTTGCTGCTGATGTTTGCAAAGGACTTGACCTCACAAATCCGACAGTATCAATGGCACGCCTAGACACTGATGAAAAGGCTAAGTTGAACTTAGGCCTAGCAGGGGGAGACACAAACATCGTTAGTTTTCCAGGGCTTTTATCTCTAGTGCTTAGTTCTCGTAAACCTGAAGCCAAGGAATATAAGCGTTGGCCTACCCATGAAGTGTTGCCATCAATTCACAAGCATGGCGCGTATATGACTCCAGAGACAATTGAGAAAGTGCTCCTCACCCCTGACTTCATTATAGGTCTGGCTACACAGCTCAAAGAAGAGCAACAGCGCAGCCTAGTCCTTGAAGCTGAAAACGCTGTCTTGAAGCCCAAAGCTTTATTTGCTGATGCGGTCAATGCTTCAGACAGCACAATCCTTGTACGCGACCTTGCAAAGCTCATTGAGCAAAATCTAAGACAGCTTGGACATAAAGACACGCTAGGCGAAAAACGGCTTTTTAAATGGCTGCGAGAAAACGGCTACCTCATAAGCAAACATGGACTTGACTACAACTCACCAACTCAAAGATCAATAACGATGGGGCTATTCAGGATCAAAGAGAGCACCGTCACACATTCAGACGGTTCAACAACAATCAGTAAGACTTCTCGTGTCACTGGCAAAGGACAGACCTATTTCGTCAATAAGTTTCTAAGTGGTTTTAGCAACCAGACGGTAATTCCATACTTCTGTGGAGCATAACCATGACCCCCTCCAAGAGATCGATATTAATAGAGGCTCGTAAGGGCAAGCAGATGACACAACAGGCAGTTGCCGAGCACCTAGGGATAAGTTTGAGGTATTACCAGAAGATCGAAGAAGGAAGCTGCACTGGACGCTTTGAAATATGGGATGCGCTAGAGGGCTTGTTCACTGTTCATCAAAGGGTTCTTCGTCAGTTAACCCAAGAAGATAATCGGTAGGTACGGAAAGTGCTTCGGCAGCATCTGATACGAGATAGAAAGTTTCATCGCGAACACCCTGTTCATATTTTTGGTATGTGCGCAAAGCGACATCGAGCAAATCTGCAACTTGCTGCTGTGTCATCCCTCGCTTCATCCTCGCCTTACGAAGTCTTTTGCCAAACATTACGCTCCTTGGTCTTGATTACGTATAAATCATACGTTATAGTGCTCTGTAGTACTACGTCTGTTTTAGACGCGATTGTTTTAGACGTAATAGGGAAAGGGATCCGCCATGAAAGTTATCAACATCTTAGACAGCGAGCAGGTATGTACAAACTGCACACACTACGTACAGCACTGGGGAGAGCGAACAGAATCATACGGGTATGGCTATCCCGTTGGGTCAATGTTTACCGTGAATTGTGGTCATTGCACTTATCCACGGGTAAAGGACAAAAAGCCAAACGACACATGCAAGCACTTCGAGTTGAGAGACTAGGAGCATAATCATGATCCCCTCAAAAGTGACAGCAGATACCTCCAGCCTAGATCAGACCCCCACCACTGATCTATCTTGCCCTGCTGTCACTTTTGAGGGGATCGAAACGTATTACACCATTCCACAGATCATTAAACAGTTTCCATTTGGCATCACTGATGAAGATCTACGAGCTGCGTGTGATCGCAAGTTTGATCGCATAAAACACATACGCACTGGTCCAAACCAAGGCAAACGCATGATTCGCTTGTCCGCTCTGATCGAGTGGCTAAACGAGGAGGAGGAGCGAAATGCAAGAGGATAGATCGACACACTACTTGGTGCTTGAGTGCACCGATGAAGAGCTTAGACAGTTAATCGAGCTTTGCCGGACGCTAGGAGTACACGGCAAGGTTTTAGAGGAGGTAGACGATGAGGGATAGGCGCGAAGACTGGCGCGGTATTCCGCTCAAAATGACACAAGGGGACATTGTTGCCGGCATCGCTACCACTATCGTTGTGGTCGTCATGATCTTGTTTGCAGCTGTGATCGCATGAGCAACATCCACGCAGATATACGTCAAGCAATCGACTTTCTATCTCAGGCTGATGTCTACAGCTACAGCAGGCAGTATCTCAAGTCGCTTGAGCGCCTGGTTCTAGCCATCAATAAGCTGTCTGAGGTAGTCGAACAAGTTGCAGAACTTGCAGAGCAAGAGGAGTACAAATGATCGAGCGATTTCACTTTGTAATTGATGGTCAGCTTCATGGTCTCAATGAGCATCTTAAGGCTGTTAACAACAGTCGCTACGACGGTGCAGATGTTAAAAAGACCGAGCAGCTCCACATCGAGTTCATCATCAAGGCCGCTTTAGCACATTCTGACTTGGAGCTGCCCTTTAGCGTGCCGGTGCAAGTCTGCTTTGACTGGTATGAGCCAGACAAGCGCAGAGATCCGGACAACGTCTGCTTTGCTCACAAGTACATCTTAGACGCGCTCGTGGCGCAGCACGTGATCCGCAGCGATGGGTGGAAAGCGCTCTCAATGCCGGAGCCGTTTAAGGACTGCTTTTTCGTTGACAAGGAAAATCCAAGAGTTGAAGTAACGATCATCGCAGTAGCTGATGAGCCCGTGGATATAGAGACGCAAAGGAGGAAGCCTATAAGACGATCACTTGCTTTAGCTTGCTAGATTCTCATGACTGTAAAATAAAGCAACCAGCGCAAGACTCGCGATCTTTGTGCTGGTTGACTTAATGAAATGCTAATAAGGAGGTTACCACATTGTTAGAAACAAAGATAGTAGATATAGACCAGGTTTATCCTGATGAGAATAATCCCCGCGATGATTTCGGCGATCTTGAAGCACTCGCGGCCACTTTCGAGCTTAATGTTGATCGTCCCGGAGAGCCGATCAATCCACCGATCCTTGTCCAAGACGGTGATATCTATAGGATCGTAGACGGCGAGCGTAGATACCGCGCAATGCTTACTACAGGGATAATGGGCTTTACCGCGATCGTGTGCGATACATACGCTGATGCTAATGCACTAATCGCAATGATGGCTACGGATGACAAAAAGACGCTTACGGAGATTGAAAAGAGCCGAGGAGTACAGCAGATGTTGCTCCTTGGTATTGATCCGGACACGGCCGCAAAGGCCGCTAGAGTCGAAGCCTTAGATATGTATAAGGTCAAGCGCAGTCTTGCATTTAAGGACGATCCCGGCGAATACAAGATGACGCTTGAGCGACTTTACGCGATGGGCGAGGATTGGCTTGATGACGAAGCCATTAAGGCTATCGAGGGAGCCAAAGAAGAAAACTGGCGATGGGTTTATGAGTGCGAGAAAAGACGTGTTGGATACGTTAAGTTTCGGGCAGCTGTTGAGCGATTAGTTGAAGAAGAAAATGACGATGATTTTGATGACCACCTTGAATTCAAGACTACCGGTCTTGGCTATCCTCCAGATGTAGACAATAAGCTGGGTGCCAAAAAAGACGGCAGAGTCTCTTATGACGACTGGCTTGAAGATGAGAAGTCTTTATTTAATATGCTTCTTCAAGATCCAGAAAGTGAGATTCCTAGCTATAAAAGCGATCTCATGTTTATCATGTATTACGCTGGAGATCCTAAAAGCCAATGGGATCAAGCAAAGGCTTTTCTTTACGTCAAACACGAACCAACAGAAGATGACGACGACGATGATGACAGCATTGAAGAGCAAGAGCAACGCGGCAGGCATATTGATGCTTGGAGTCGTGATGGAAACCGTCGCGAAAAATTTCTAAAGAAATACGTAAACAAGATTCAGAAAAACGATCAGTACACAGCCTTAGATAAGTGGTGCATGTCTAAATGCTTTGACAGCTACTCGCTTGTTTCTTCGTCTTACTACTCGACCATTCTAAGAGCCGATTGCATAGATGATAGCATCGCTACCTACGCAACCATATTAGATGCGTTTACCGCTGAAGGCTATGAACTGTCACCGGAAGAGACGGAGCTTCGAGACATCATCCGGGCACTTCCGGAAGAGCCAGCCAAAGATGAGGAGGGCGATTAATGATGCCACTTTATGAATCCTTAAAGAATCGGGCGGAATACCTCAGCGACGGGCTTAGGCGTCTTTACAGTGAGCTTCCGTCTTTTGTTCCGGAGCGAAGCATTTTTTACATTATCTATGAAGTTATGTGTGTATACGTCTTGGAGACTGAACCAGATAGATCCCCTATTGGCAGCGACGCATCACCTTGCCCACCTCTACAAAGCAAATCAGACATGGACATATTCTTCGATGCACTTAAAACTTCGCTTGTTTTAGAGCAGCTCAAAGACAAGCTACCTCCGGATCTTAAAGCCGAGCTGAATAAAAGAGACCTATCTATTCAGATCCAAGAAATGCAAAAAGAAGCCGATGAGGTTTTAAAGAAAGGCGGCGCAAATGAGTGAAGCCGTAAAAATCACACAGTTTGAAGCTGAAAACACTAAGCGTATTAAGGCTGTAATAATAACGCCCACCAAGGATGGATTGACCATCATAGGCGGGAAGAATGGTCAAGGCAAGACATCGTGCATTGACGGAATCATGTGGGGGATCGGTGGCAACAAGTTCAGACCATCCGAGCCACATCGTGAAGGGTCAATGACACCACCAATGATTAAGATCACGCTGTCAAACGGACTTATTGTGGAGCGCAAAGGAAAGAACTCCGAGCTTAAAGTAATCGATCCGCAAGGCAACAAGGCCGGTCAAGCTCTGCTAGATAGCTTTATCAACGAACTAGCTCTGAACTTGCCGAAGTTCCTTGAGTCCAGCTCTAAGGATAAAGCCAAGACCTTGCTTGAGATCATCGGTGTGGGCGACCAACTCTATGAGCTACAAGTAGCAGAGCAACGACTTTATAACGAGCGTCATTTGCTCGGTCAAGACGCGGATCGCAAGGCTAAGGCCGCTGAAGAATCTGAGTTTTATCCAGACGCACCGGATGAACCGATAAGTGCCACTGAACTGATCGAGCAGCAACAGCGAATCTTGGCCATCAACGGAGAGAACCAGCGCAAGCGTGAGCAAGTGGTACAGATCAATCGCGATCTAACCACCGTGAAGATGAGGAGAGACGACCTTGACAGACAAATCAGATCCTTGGCCAATCAGCTTTCTGAGGTTGAATCTGAAGAAAAGAAGTTGCTCATTGACCTCGAAACGGCCACCAAGACAGCTGAGCAACTCAAAGATGAATCAACAGAGGAGGTGGAAGCGTCGCTAAGAGCGATTGACGAAACCAACGTTAAGGTTCGAGCCAATCAGGCTAAGGCAAGTCTAGGCGCTGAGGCTGCTGCGCTCAAGGAGCAATACAGTGCATTCACTGATCAGATCGAAGAAAAGCGGCGTGATCAAATGGCGCTACTAAACAGCGCGGACTTACCGCTTCCGGAGCTTTCGGTTATAGACGGCGAGCTTGTCTATCGTGGTCAGCAGTGGGACAACATGGCCGCGTCTGAACAGCTGCGAGTAGCCACTGCAATCGTGCGCCGGCTTAACCCGGCTTGTGGCTTCGTCCTGCTCGATAAGCTTGAGCAGCTCGATCTCGACACGTTAAATGAGTTTGGCACGTGGGCTGAGGCTGAGGGACTCCAGATCATCGGCACGCGTGTAAGCACCGGATCAGAATGTAGCGTGATCATCGAGGATGGCTATCCGGTTACGCCTGTGCAATATGCAGCTACTCAAGATCAACTCGTCGAAGTGGCAGCATCATGGAAAGCAGGTGAGTTTTAATGCAAATCACTAAAGGTATTATCGCAAGCGCCCAGAAAGTTGTATTGTATGGCGTGGAAGGTGTTGGCAAGTCTACTTTTGCCGCAAACCTGCCAAGTCCACTATATATAGATACAGAGGGATCCACGAAGCACTTAGATGTAGCGAGGCTACAGCGACCTACGTCGTGGAGCATGCTGCTCGCTATGATCGCTGAAATCAAGCGAGACTCACAAGGATACAAGACGCTTGTAATCGATACGGCGGACTGGGCTGAGATGCTTTGTATCGAGCACGTCTGCGCTCAGCGTAAGATGACCAGCATCGATGAGACGGGCTTGTATGGGCGCGGGTATGTATTCCTGGCCGAAGAGTTCGGTCGCTTCCTCAACCAGCTCAGCGATCTCACTGAAGCTGGCATTAACGTCTGCCTATGCGCTCATGCGGCGATCAAGAAGTTCGAGCAGCCCGATGAAGCCGGAGCCTACGATCGCTATGAGTTGAAGCTACAAAAGAAGACAGCGGCACTCGTTAAGGAGTGGGCAGATCTGCTTCTGTTTATGAGCTACAAGACGATCGTGATCACCAAAGACAAGAAAGCCAAAGCCTCCGGTCAGCGACGCGTTATGTATGCGAGCCATCATGCATCGTGGGACGCTAAAAATCGTCACGGACTCCCGGACGAAATGGAGCTCGACTTTAGCCACATTGCTCACATTTTTAGCGCTTCTGTAACCACTACGCAAGCCAATGTAACAACTACTCAGCCGGTTGTAACCGCTGCACCTGTTGCGGCTCCGGAACCGGTTAAGCAGCCGGAGGTTCAGGTGATCCACTCAGAGCCGCCGAAATTCGAGCCGGTCGTTCCGGATCACCTAAAGCCGCTTTATGACTTAATGCGCGAAAGCGGCATAAGTGAGGCTGAGATCGTGTCCGCTGTTGCGAATAAAGGCTACTTCCCGGTTGATACGCCGATTGAAAACTACCCGGCTGACTTTGTTAATGCTGTGCTGATCGCAGCCTGGCCACAGGTTAAGACGCTAATCGAGGGCAATCGACCTCAGACCGGGCAGATTCCGTTTACAGAAAGTGAGACCAAATGACGACCTACCAAACACCGCCGCCGGTTGAGCAGACACCTCTAACCGCTTACAGCAACGAAAGCGCGGCTTATGATCTCGACTATGACAGTGTTATTACCGCAGACGCTGAAGAAAAGGTGATCCTACCGGACGGCGAATACAATTTTCAGGTTCGAGGCTTTGAACGAACTACGTCAAAGACCAACAAGAAGATGGTCAAGCTTGAACTTGTCGTTTGGCCGGATGAGCTAATGGCAATGCAGCCACCGACAGTTAACGACTATCTGGTCTTGACTTCATCGAACGAATGGAAGCTTTCAAGCTTTTTTACTTCGCTCGGTATGAAGCGCAAAGGGGAGCCGCTGCGCATGGACTGGAATGCAACGATTGGGGCTAAAGGGCGGCTTAGGCTATTTGTCGAAAGCGATCCGAAATATGGCGAGAGTAACAAGATCGACCGCTACATCATTTCGAAAGAGCCAGAGCCGGGACAAGTGCAGATGCAGATGCCGGGACAAGTGCAGCAAGCACCACAGGCAATACCACAAGCACAGGCGCAACCGGCTCCGGCTGCTACGTATCAAGCAGGGCAGTTCTGATGTATGAGCTTAGACCTTATCAATTAGCGGCCAAGGAAGCCGTGCAGCGTGAATGGCAAGAAGGGAGAACTCGCACCCTGTTAGTACTACCGACAGGGTGCGGTTAACGCAAGACGATAGTCTTTAGTGTGCTTACTGCAGATGCTGTGCGAAAGGGCAAGCGCGTGCTGATCTTAGCTCACAGAGGGGAGTTGCTTGATCAGGCAGCAGCAAAACTCGAAGCAGCGACCGGACTTGGCTGCTCGGTCGAAAAGGCTGAAAGCACGGCTGTAGATTCGTGGTTCATGGTTACGGTTGGATCTGTGCAGACACTCATGCGCGAGTCTAGGCTTAAGCGGTTTAGTCCTGATCACTTTGACGTGATCATCGTAGATGAAGCCCATCATATTCTCGCAGACAGCTACCAAGCGCCACTTAATTACTTCGCCGGTGCCAATGTGTTAGGCGTTACAGCGACCAGCGATCGCGGCGATAAAAAGGATCTTGGCCAGTATTTTGATTCATGCGCCTATGAATACTCGCTACCGTCTGCGATTAAGGACGGCTATCTATGCCCGATCAAAGCTCAGACCATTCCGATTAAGCTAGATCTGCGCGGTGTCGGCGTGCAGGCCGGTGACTTTAAAGTCTCAGACATTGACTCTGCGCTAGACCCGTATCTTGATCAAATCGCAAATGAGATGATCGAGTACTGCTCCGATCGCAAGACAGTTGTATTCCTGCCACTCATAGCGACGTCACAAAAGTTTGCCAGGCTACTTAACGCCAAGGGCTTAAAAGCCTGTGAGGTTAACGGTGAGAGCAAAGACCGCACTGAGGTAATCGCGGCATTTGATCGCGGCGAATACAACGTACTTTGCAATTCGATGCTCCTTACAGAGGGTTGGGACTGCCCAAGTGTGGATTGTATTATTGTGCTTAGACCGACGAAAATCCGGAGCCTCTACGCACAGATGGTCGGACGCGGCACTCGACTTCATCCAGGCAAGGATCATTTGCTGATCTTGGACTTTCTTTGGCACACAGAGCGCCACGAGTTATGTCGTCCGGCCAATCTCATCACCGATAACCCAGACGTTGCCGCCGTCATGACTGAGGCAATCGAAGGCGCGTCTTGCCCGATCGACATCGAGGAGGCTGAAATTAAGGCTGAAAGCGATGTCGCTCAGAAACGTGAGGAAGCGTTGGCTAGGAAGCTTGCTGAGCTTAAGACTCGCAAGCGCAAGCTCGTAGATCCGCTTTGGTATGAGATGTCAATCCAGGCTGTAGACCTTATGGATTATGTGCCGACACTGCCATATGAGATGGGACCGCCATCAGGTGGCCAGTTGGCTACGTTAGAGAAGTTTGGCATATATCCGGACGAGGTTACTAATGCTGGCTATGCCTCAATGCTCATTGACCGGTTGATCAAGCGCAGGAATGAGGGCTATACGACTCCCAGGCAAATAAGACAACTAGAACAGCGCGGCTTTAAGCATGTGGGACAGTGGTCACTCAGCGAGGCCTCTGCACTCATCAACCGCATACAAGCCAATGGATGGAGTACACCGGCCAATATTGATCCAAGTACTTACAACCCCACAATTTAGAGAGGCCGGTTAATGCAAGGCTACGATTTGCGAGAAGCACTCGATCACATCGATCCGCGTGGGTTGGCTTACAATGACTGGCTCAAAGTTGGGCTTGCCTTAAAGTTTGAGGGTTATACGCTTGATGTGTGGGATTCTTGGAGTCGCTCAGATCCACGCTACAAGCAAAGTGACTGCACTAAGAGGTGGGATGGCTTTAGTAACAGTGCTGCCTCTAGTGTAACCGGTGGTACGATAGTTAAGATGGCCAAAGACGCAGGATGGGTGCCGCCTAACACCAGTTACGATCTCGACTATGACAGCGTTATTACAGTCGATGATCCGGCTTGGCTTATAGCAGACGTGGCGACTATTAGATCTCACGCTCCGGTCACTCCTATGTTTGATACATGGGATCCGGCGCGTGAGATCATTACGTATTTAGAGACGATGTATTCCACTGATGATTACGTCAATGTGGTCACCAAAAGCTACGATAAAGAGGGCAAGTTTTTGCCGTCAAGCGTTGGCACTACTAAGTACGCCGGTGACTTGATCGAGGCGCTTAGCCGGTGCAATGGTGACATCGGCAACGTATTCGGCGACTACAACAAGGCTGCAGGGGCTTGGATACGTATTAATCCGCTTGATGGCAATGGTGTTAAAAACGACAACGTTGAGGACTTCAAGTATTGCTTGATCGAATCGGATTCGATGCCGATTGACGACCAGGCTAAGATCATCCGGAGCTTAGAGCTACCGGTTGCCGCGCTCGTGCATTCCGGCGGTAAGTCGGTGCACGCGATCGTAAAGGTGGACGCTGCCGATCGTAAACAATACGATGAGCGCGTTAGGCACATCATTGAGATTTGCAATGCCAATGGCTTAGAGGTTGACACGTCAAATAAAAACCCGGCCAGGCTGTCACGGCTTCCAGGTTGCGAGCGCGGAGATCAGCGACAGTACCTAATTGCTACTAATATAGGTAGAGCTGATTACATGGACTGGATGAGTTGGCGAAGTGATCAGACCGATGGACTGCCGGAGGCATCGAGCTTTGTTGATGAGATCGGCATCAAAGTGGAAAGCAGCGATCTTTTAATCGAGGGCATGCTGAGTAAAGGCGAGAAGTTGATGCTTGCCGGTCCATCAAAAGCCGGCAAATCGTTCAGCCTCATGGAGCTATGCGCGGCGTTTGCTTCCGGCGGCACTTGGCTCGGCAAGCAGTGCTCGCAGATCGACGTACTATACATCAATCTGGAGCTTAAAAAAGAGACGCGTATACGGCGCTTACAGGACATCTTTACTACTTTGTCACTGGACGCTAAAGCAGCCGTTAGAATCCATTGTATGGACTTGCGCGGCAAGAATGTGACGCTCGAAAAGCTTACGGCTAAGCTCGTTAAGCAGACGATCAAAAAGGAATGCAAGGTCGTAATTATCGACCCGATTTATAAGGTTCTGGCCGGTGATGAGAACAGCTCTGAAGATGTGTCTAAGTTCTGTGTGGCACTCGATTACCTGATCGAGAAATTGGGCGTATCTGTAATTTACTGTCACCACTACAGTAAGGGTGCTGCCGGATACGCGGATACGATGAACCGCGCATCCGGATCAAGCGTCTTTTCACGCGACGCAGATGCGCTTATAACGCTTGATGAGATACCACTTGATGAAGACCGTCGCAAGGCTAGATTCAATGTTTTGGGCTGCGAGCTATGCACGTCCAGGCTTGATCAAAACGCACCTGAGAATTGGCGTGAGCGGCTCCACTCTATAGATGATTTGGTCACTATAGACGCGCTTAGAAACGACGCTAGAGAGATCTTAGACAACGTTTCGATGAACGCTTTGATTGACGAATTAGACGCTTTGGAAGCGGCTTGTATGGACGCTCGCTATGACGGCTTGGAGAGTGGAGGGAACGCTTCGAGATTTCCCGCGTTTTAAGCCGATCGATATCTGGTATCAGTGGCCGGTTCACGTCATTGATGATGGCGGAACTTTGGCCGATGTTGAGCTGAATCCTAAGAAGAAATACAACAAGAAAAAAGGTGAAAAGGTCAAAGATAGCTCTGGAAAAAATAAGGAAAAACGACGCGCAGAGCTTGCGATCGCGTACAACAAATGTCTCATTGAAGACGGTTTTGTGCGCATTGGAAGGCTAATTGAGATGTATGGAAAGAGCGAAGATTCCACAAAAAGGCATCTTAATGAGTGTTCGGATATATATGTTAAAGATAAAGACGGGTACATCACTTTGATAGAAAGAGAGGGGGGGCAAGATAAGTAATTGCATACCGCAAAAACAACTTTGCACCCCTTGCATTGCACCCCCTGTAAAACTTATTTTGCACCCCCTGCATTGCATACCGCAAAAACACGTTGCGGGGGGGGGTGCAACACTACCCCCTCCTACGTCGGGGGTAGTACCCCTCACCCCCTGCAAAGCAAAGGGTTCGGTGTTGGGGTTGCAGGGGGGGGCAACCCAACACTAAAGGGTTCTACCCCGTCCATAGGATTACGGAAATTTGTTATCAAAAGGAGCAATTATGTCAATAGTTAATTCATTAGACGATGTTTGTATGCTAGCAGAGAGAGGGGCGCCTGGTAAGTTGTTTTGCGTCATCGATCATGAGACGGTGCCACAAGCTCGGTGCTTTACTTGCACGCTTTGCTTGGCTCATACGCTTGGAAACATTGAGACCTTTTTCGATGACAGTGGCGCGGCGATCAAAATCGTCAACGCTGAAGAGATTGGAGTGTAAACCATGAAACTCAACAGATGGAACGAACGGACGAAAACTTATGAGCCTTACGAGATCCCCGATGAGTGGAATGTGAGCATTCATTGCAAAGACTTGGACGCTCCTGTGAATTGTCCGCATTGTGGCAAGTTGCTTCCATGGGGCGAAACCTACACATCGAAGCAATTCCACACGGAGATGGGCTTTGGCTATGGGGTGTGTGGTGAGTGCTACCAACGTGAGTGGGCAGAAGCTCGGAAACTAAGAGATGGTGCCTGATGCCTATTATTTTCAAACCGCGATTTGACGGAAAGCCGAACCACCAGGTTCGCGCAGCCGTCGCTGTCATAAGTGGTCAACGCTGTAGATGTTGCCAATGCTGTGCATCAGACTTGGAAAAGCTCAGATCTCTTTGTGCGAAAATAGCGAGCATTTGGGTGCCAAGGGACACGCTCGGAGACGTGTACAGGGCAAGGCTGCGAATGCTAGGAGTGGATGTCGATGGGCGTTAAGCAGATCATCACAGAGTGGCTGTGCAAGCTTTGGGACGGCTTGATGACTTTAAGTGAGTTGAGCGTTGCCGGTATCCTGATCGTGTTGCTGGCTGTCGGCATCGGGCTCATCCTCGCAGTCTGGGCGCTGTCATGAAGCAGCGCAGGTGCAGATCGGACATCTTTGTGGTCTACAGTGGCGATGTCGTGATCGCGTCCGGAACGATTGGATATGTGGCAAAAAAGCTCAAGATCAGCGAGCGTACAGTTGCGTGGTATGCGACGCCTAGAGCAGAGCAGTTATTTGTCGCCGGAAAGATTCGTCGGATTGCTGTGAGAATTTCTGCCGCATCGTTGGAGAAACAGCGTAGGAAGCCATAGAATGGCGCGTATGACCAAATACGACACTCACATAGCCCCGAACCTATCTGCTATCCGAAAAATGCGCGAGAGCGGCGCTAGAATGTCTGAGATAGCTAAAGTTATTGGCGTTGGTAGTTCCACTCTTAGGAGCTACCAATCCAAGCATCCTGAGCTTGCGAAGATCCTCGATGATGCCAAGGTTGTGCTCGATGCCGATATCAAGCGTCTGGCCGAAGAGGGTCTTAAGGCTAAGCTGCAACCAAGATGGGTGGAGATCAAGCGAAACATTGAAATCATCGAGAGCATCGACGGCACAACCAAAACGGTGACCCACGTCGAAGAGAAATGGGTGGAGCCTGACACCACGGCTGTTATATTCGCGCTCAAGGCTGTAGCACCCGCCAAATGGAATAAGACTGAACACGATCTGATCCAGGCGCGTAAAGCCAAGGTGGAGGCTGAGACTGAGCGGATCAAGCAGACAGGCGACGACGGCACAGCTGAGCTACTGGCTAGGCTTGGAGCGTATGGAGGTAGCAGTGAGTAGATGGCCGGATTGGTTCAGGCAGTGGCAGCAGCAGTTCTATCACAGAGTCGAGTGGCTCAGACTACGCAACCAAGTACGAGAGGACGCAGGCATGCGATGCGCCAAGTGCAGACAGCTGGTCAAGGGCAAGGGCATAGTCGATCACATTATCGAGATCACGCCGGACAACTACATGGATGAGTCGGTCACACTGAGCGCTGACAACCTGGAATACTTGTGCCTTGAGTGCCACAACGCCAAGACGTTCGGCGATGGCGTTGCGATGGCTTACGACACGAGCACACGAAAAGACGTGAACCTGTTTTGATCAAACAAACTAGCAATATACCTACTCCCCCCGGGTCAAGGGTCGCAGTCCGCCCAGCCCTCAACGGCGCTGAGCTCTTGCGTGACTCTCTCCGAAAATTTTTGGCCTAAAAAACTCCTATGAAACACTTCGAGCAATACGCAAAACTCATCAAAGACGGATACATACCGGCCAACGAATACATCAAACTGGCCATAAAGCGGGTCGAAAGATTTCAAAAGGAATACGAGTTTAGGCAGGGAGAGGCCGACAAGCGCATTGCTTTTATTGAAAGTGAGTGTTCAAACACGAAAGGGGAGCGAGGACCGCTAAAGCTTGCGTTGCCGCAAAAGGTTAAGCTCGAAGTAGCGTGGGGTTTTTATCACAACGTCACTGTCACAAAAACAGATCCCGACACAATGCAGAAATACACGATATCGGAGTCGCGCCGGCTGATCCATGAGGTACCGATCCAAGACAGCCGTGGCGTTGGCAAAACCACGCTCGCAGCAGCTATCGGAAACGTCGGGCAAATAGCAGACGGAGAGTATGGAGCAGACGTGCAGCTGCTCGCCATAACGCGCGAACAGACCGGCTACCTTTACAATGCCAATACGGCAATGCTTAACTACGAGCCGTCGTTGCTTTATGCGCTGAAGCAAAAGGAGCTCTTGCACGGCACCAAGAAAGGGCTCATGTACGAACCTACAAACTCGCTTCTGACAATCAAAACTAGCGACTACGAGACGCTAGATGGAACAAACGGCCACTACAACATCTTTGACGAAGTGCATGGCTATAAAGAGGATTTCATTGACGTTGTAAACACAGGCTCGAAGCGCAAGCGCAAGAACTGGATGAGCTGGTATCTCACGTCCGGCGGCGTAGTGCGAGATATGGTCTTTGATCGTTATAAGGCAATTTGGGTCAACATCTTAAAGGGCGTTATTGATGACGATTCGGTTATGCCCTGGCTGCATCAGCTGGACAATATCTCTGAGGTCAGCAATCCCAGGCTTTGGGGCAAGGCAGTGTCAATGCTTGGTGTAAATGTTGAAGAAGAAACCATTGCAGCAGACATCGAAGTTGCAAAGAATGATCCGGTAAAGCAAGCTGAACTATTGGCCAAGACCTTCGGAATTCCGATCGGTAACTATCAGGCTTATTTCACAAACGAGGAGTGTGACAGCCGCCCGGATCTGTTTCGTCCGGATCTATTCCAGGGTGTGATTAGCACCGTAAAAAAAGACGATGGATCCACTGAAGAAGTTCTTGAGCGCAGCGCTAGGGTTATAATCGGCATCGATCTGTCAGATGTTAACGACATTTGCTCGATTAGCTTTATGGTTCCGGACGGTGAAAATCGGCATTTCATTTCAAAGAAGTACATGCCACGCTCAACGCTCGATAAGCTGCCAAAAGAACAATTCGATAAATACCTTGAATGGGAAACGTCCGGACATCTCCACGTGCATGAGATGGACTACAACAAGCCGAAATACATCTTTGAGGATCTGTTGGAGTTCATCCATGAGAATCACATGCTGCCGGTAGCTGTGGGCTATGATCCATGGGGGATTGCAGAGATGAAGCAGCTATTCGAGGATCATTACGGTGACATATGTCATCCGATACCACAGACCGTTAAAGGCTTGTCGAATCTGCTTAAAGTCTACAAGTCCAAGATCGGTGCCGAACAATGCAGAATCCTCTTTGATGATCCGGTGGCCACTTGGTGCCACATGAATGTAAACGTAAAAATTGACGGTAACAAAAACATCTTCCCAAATAAGCAAAAGGCAAAGAACAAAATAGATGTCTTTGCTTCAATGCTCGACGCATTTATTTGCTATGAAAATGAAAAGGAAAATCTGGCTTATTACTTCGACGACTAAGCAGGGATAAATGGTCTGTAGAATCTACCCTGATCATCTCTGAATGCACCTATAAGAATCATGAAAATATCAACAAACCAGACAATGAAAAAGCCGCCAAGTGTAAACATCATCAAGATAGCGGTGGCAAACTTGCCGGCATACATTCTGTGTACTCCGACAATGCCAAAAAATACTGCAAACGCTAGCAAAGCCGCCCACTCATGATTGAATCTTGTTTTCATTGTTTGCCTCCATCCTCTACGTATTCCAAGATGTCTCCTGGTTGACATTCCAGTGCTTTGCAAAGAGCCGCTACGCTCTCAGTGGTAATCCCTCGATCTTCACGAATGCTCTGAAGCGTTCGTTCGCTGATGATACGCTCTTGCCTGATGCGGTAGGTGCTTAGACCTTTATCATTCATCAGTGCAATTAGCTTTCTGTAAACAATCTTTCCCATACACACATTATACATCAAAATAGATGTATGTAACTGCGAGAATCACAAATAAAAAAAATTTAAATTATTTTTGCTTATCGTTGGAGAAATTGAAAAACCGGGCTTATTCTGAGCGCACAAATGCTCAGTGAAAGGCCTGAATGTCCAACATTTTTACAAACTTGCTTAGCCGAATCCGCAACAGTGGGCTCGGTGTGCGTCTATTTCGTGGCTATCACTACGAGCGGATGAGGACGCGCCACGGTTACTGGCAGTCTAACTCGATCTATCTCGACAACATCTATAACAAGATCGCTACAGACGTGGCCATGATGCGTTTTAAACACATCAAGATTGTTCGGCGTGATGGTGCTCCGGATCTGTGGAACTGGTTTGAGCAGTCGGATCTGGCCAACGTACTTAGCTACTCAGCCAATGACGACGACACGCCGATCATCTTTTGGGCTGATGTCACACGAGCGCTCGTGCAAAAAGGCATCGCGGTTGTAGTTCCGAAATACAGCAAGGGCGTGCTTGTGTCGATTTCGCTCGCTGGCTCGATCAGCGACATGGAGGGCAACACCATCACGGTGCAGATCGAGGATGCCAAATACTCGCTGCAGAAAAAAGACGTGTGGATCTTTAGGAACCCAAAGAAGAACCTGACCACTCAACTCAACCAGATCACAAAGCTAATCGATGACAACCTAGCCGCTTTGTCTTACAAGATCAACGAGCAACCTCAAAGCAAACTACGCGGATTTTTGAAGCTTCCCACGAAAACAGGCGATGAAGCACTGAAAGCTCGCGCCGAAAAACGCGTACAGAGTATTTTCGAAGCATCTCGCAATGGTGGCATTGGTGCTCTTGAACAAGGCGAAGAATTCCAAGAGCTGACCAAAGACTACTTCACAGCAGACCCGGAAGAACTTGAATTTCTCAAGGCTCAGCTCTATCAATCATTCGGTATCAACGAAGCCCTCTTCACGTGCAACTACACCGAGGATCAATATCGCGCTTACTTCCAAAGCGTGCTTAAGCTATTCCTGCGCGTCTTCACAGAAGAGATCAATCGTAAGGCTTTTACCGCGACCGCTCGAACTCAGGGGCATCGCATACATGGCTACTTTGACATGTTTGACATTGTGTCTTTAAAAGACATCTCAGATTTCACATTTAAGTCCAAATACAGCGCTCTCATGAGCAGTAACGAGCTGCGTGAGAACTGTTTTGGGCTGCCACCCTACGAAGGTGGCGATGTCTACGAATCCAACCTAAATGCCGTACAGATCGGTCAATCAACAGGAGGTAACAGCTTATGACAAAGGTCAAGGAAATAAAGATCAAAGCGCTGGAGGAAGAAGGGCTACTTACTTTCGAGGGCTATCTGTCTACATACGGAAACGTCGATCGCGATGGTGATGTTTTTATAAAAGGCGCATTCAAGGATAGCATCGCGAAGAAGTCAACAGTGCCACTTTGTCACAACCACAATCGCAGCAAAGTGATCGGCATGCTTGAGCTATCTGACACAGATGAAGGTGTCTACACCAAAGGCACGCTCAATGCAAAAGATCCATTTGTGGTAAACGAGATATATCCGCTCTTAAAGATGGGAGCTCTTGACTCGATGAGCGTAGGATTCCTCACTCATGAATACGAGCCAATTGACGTTAAGCGCCCGTTCGGGGGTTGGAACATCAAACGTGCCGAAGCGGTTGAGGGCTCGATTGTCACAGTGCCAGCAAACGAGATTGCGCTGATCGAGTCCGTGAAAGGCGAGGGACTTTCGGATGATGAGCGCGCAGAACTTTACACACTGCGCGAGGAAAAACGCCTGGGACGCGTTAACGAGTTGATTGAGCAAGCACAGGGCTTGCTTGACAAATAGAGACCTTGAAAGGGGTTGAAAATGGCAAAATCATTAATCGAGCGATACGATCTGCGAGCCTCTTTCGAGGCTGCAAAAAAGGAGAAGCAGGCGAAGCTGGATGACATCAAGCTGCGTACAAAAGACGCAACCGATGAAGATCTAACTGCTCTCGAAGAGCAAGCGACTAATCTTGCTACTGAGATTAAGGCGCTTATCAGCAACGAAACCGAAAACGAAGATGAGATCAAGGCTTTAGAAACTGCGCTCACTAAAGCAAGCGATGCCGCACAGGCAAGCCGCGCTAAGGCCACTGTTACCGGCGACAACTACCTTGAGACCAAGGCGGCTATGGATGACTTCGCAAGCGTCCTTGCTAAGCACGCCGGAGAGACTCTCGCAGATGCAAATAAAGCATGGGCTGAGCACCTAACGGACAAGGGTGTCACCAATCCAGAGTTGCTCTATCCGAAGCCGGTTGTACAAGCTATCAAGGATCGCTTTGAAGCCTCCGGCACAATCTTTGCGACTTTCAACAAGCATTATGGCTTTACCGTGTGGTCTAACATGATGAACGTCGCTACCGGTGACGATACCCGTGCTCGCGGTCACAAGCCTGGTAAGGATAAGCAAGAGCAGGTCATCACTCTTGAAGAGAAAATGGCTCGCTGCGACTATGTCTACAAGTACATCACGCTTGACAAGAAGACCATCCGTGAGGCTCAGGCAAGCGGCTCCACGTTGATCACCTACATCATGACCGAGTTGCCCCAGCGTATCGTTACAGAGGTCGAAAGAGCTGCAATTATTGGCGATGGTCGAGCAGAGGACAGCGACGACAAGATCACCTCATTTGAGGCTATTGTTGACGCTGAAGAGGGTGTTTATATCACCAAGACCGCAAGCACCGGCGATCTGCATGATGACATCATTTTGAGCAATGCCGACATCTTAGCCGATGGGCCTAGATACATGGTTATCAACAGAAAAGTGCTTGCGCGTCAAAAGATCGCACGGGATAAGAATGGCGTGCTGCTCTATCCGGTTGGCACAGACTTTGCCGCTCTGTATGGCGTGTCCGCTATTTTCACACCGGACTGGATGGTGGAATCTGACACACCTGGAGACCCTCTGGTAATCCAGTGGGCAGGCAATGCCTACGACTTCGTAGGTGATCAGACCATTTC
>QMCD01000869.1_pt1 | contig 35774 bp, 28 predicted proteins | sample 1821841 | NCBI WGS metagenome assembly QMCD01 (sample SAMN01991225, study PRJNA193472) | Termite gut metagenome, whole genome shotgun sequencing project. | isolation source: worker | host: Macrotermes natalensis
CGCATATCCTTGTTAAAGCGCTTGCTGCCTGCGCGCTTCTTCATATCAATAAAGGGCTGCGCATGATATTTAAACTGGGTTCTAGTGGGATATGCGGGCAATATCTCACCGGTCACATCATCGCAATAAAATATCTCGATAAACTTTTTATAAGCAAACGTCAAATCATACTTGGTATCCTTATTATAATAGCCTTTTATCACCTGCTTAATTTGATTCCGTTCGGCGTCGCCGATGCTAAGCCGCTTATTGCTGTTTTTGTAGATTACCGGCCTGCCCAGAGGTTTTTTACCGATTGTCTTATGCTTGCCTCTTCCTCCGCGTTTCTGATAGTTGGGTATCAACGCGTTTTTCGTCATTCCGCCAACCCAATAGCTATACAATAAGCGCTGTATGCTCATTCGCGTCTTGCCCGTCGTCTTTTCGGTTTCGCTTATGAACCGGGAACGTATCTTTTTGTCATAACAATCCGGTTCATCCGATACGAAATCGCCAATCAGCTCCCAGTAAGCATTAGCCTTTTCAATTTGTCTATCTGTCGCGTTGCCGGGCGAAAGAACAATTCTTTCATCCGCAACGATAACGCATTCCTTATCATCGATTGAATTTTGGATATCCGACAAAACCATTTTTACCGGAACGCTGTCCTCACGTTTCAACGAAATAACAAATGCTGAGTCCTCGCTTGGCAAAGTAGCGAGCACCCGGAATTTTTCATTTGTGGTCATGTTTTCATAAACAGTATTACGCATGATACTCATAATTATCACCACTTGACTCCAACGCCAATCTATTTTCCAGCGCGGCTATATCTACAAAGGAAGCGACTTTCGTCGAGAGCTGTAATTTCACATCGATTCGTACCGGTACGATTTTACGAGCGGCCAAATGATAAAACATAGTCAAAGAGTTACCCTTGGCTAGGTCATACCGAGCATCGAGTATCGACGCCAGCTCGCCCAATGTCCCTCTTGCCATTGCCAACGCCTCAATCCACTCTTTGGTGAGAGCTTCCCTTTGCCTATCGCTTAAAACGTCTTCTAATGGAGGCGAATAATATCCAAGCAGTTTCTTTATATTCTTCACTCGAATAGCGGGAACGCTTGCTTCCGTAACGAGCTTCCACGGTATTCCACGTTCGCTCCAAAACTCTTTTTCGATGGCTTGCTTCTCCATTGTTCGTGCATTCTCCAAATCTCGTGAGTATTTGACGCTGCGCGCTTCAAGCGCGATTTCATTTTCTCGCCGAGTTGTTATGAGAAAATCGGTTGTCATAACGTTACTGATCCTGGAACCAACTACTTTCGGATGCCTGACATTTATCTCCGCCGCTATTCTCTCAGTATCGGATACGGGGAATAGCGGATATTGCTCCCGGATATCTACTACATCCTCGGACCACTCAAGCCAGTAAAAATACTTTGCTTCCAAGTCGGAGAAAAAATGGTGCATGCGGCCAGTCTTGATTCCGAGAAGACGGTGACTGCGACCTTTGGAGCCAAACTCCCCGACCTTGATCCAAGGAGTATAGCCGGCGCCTTCACCTTGCCCGCGGCCCTCCTTAATACGCTGCTCAATCTTTTTCTCGTTATACGGCGAGCGCATTCCTGCCATAAAACCCCTCTAGTATAATAATTTTCCTCTGAGAAGAGTTTGTATTAATTACTTTTGTTTTATACATTGAATATAGTATGTAATTTCTGAATAATCAAATTTAAGAATAAATCTTAGACAGGGCGTCATAATTTGTATCGGTATTTATTATTCGGTTTCGTATCTTTATTTATTATTTGTATCTTTAAGTTTTATTCCGTATCTTTTATTATTATTTTGTATCGGTATCTATTATTTTTTTGTATCATTATTTATTATTTTTCAACAGCGCTAGCGGGCCGCGCGCCCGCCCGTCAATATGTAGCTCAGCGGGAACTTATCCATCAATTTCGTGGCGGCGTTATTCGCCATTTCCAGATTATACTCTTCAAACGATTGGAGCGCTATCCCGTTTCGAAGCATGGCGTTTAGAATATCCGAAAGCGTATGCATGAACCAATAGCCATCTTTCGTTTCATAACGCTCGCCTCCGATATAATCGAGGCCGTTTTCGTAATGGTAAGGGCCTTTCTCAAAATACGGCGTCAGCGTTTCGAAGTCCGGACGCTCCGATTCGAAGCCGTTTTCGAAAAAATACGCGAAAGGATGCATTTCGAAGACTAAAAGCGTGCCATTTTGCTTCAAAACACGTCGAATTACAGAAAAATACGCGTCTAAATCGGGAAACCATTGCAAAGAACCCTCCGAAACGTAGATAAAATCGAAGCAATTATCGTAGTTTTGTACGTTCAAGCCGCCTAAATCGGGCGATTCGCGCTGTTCATGATCTTCGCTGCGCGCGAGATCCAGTATGTTTACACGCTCGAACCGGGCGTTCAGCCCCGAAATTGCGGCGAGCCGCCGCGCTTCTTCAATCGCGCTGTCGGAAATATCGAAGCCAACAGCCTCTTTTGCGCCAAAACGCATCAGCGAAAGCAGCTCACGCCCGTTATTACATGGCATCTGCGCGATTGTTTTGCCACAAAGGCCGATTTCGTCCAGTTTTTTTATCAAAACGGCGTCGCAATCGCGCTCAAAAGTTGTAAAGTCAGGCTTGGAAAAGCCCGATTGCAGCGAATTTCCCCTCGCTTTTTGGTGATATTCGAGCGCCTCGTTCCATGCGGTGCGGTTTGATTCGAACAATTGCGTATCTTTCATGCGAAATACCTCATTTGGGTCGAGCTTTCGGGTCGCAAAACACCCGCCGGCTGCGTTTAGGTCGCGCTTTTGGGTCGCAAAACACCCGCCGGCTGCGTCTAGGTCGCGCTTTTGGGTCACAAAACGCCCGCAGGCTGCGGCCCTTGCCCTCTTTACTAAAGAGGTAAGGGTCGTTTTACCAATATATTTCGATTTTGCCGCCGTTTGTTGTTTGCGTATTGGTTAATTCGGCCTCTTGGCCGTTTATTAGCACGCGAATAGGCGTTTTATCTCGCAAAAACGCAAGCGAAACGGCGCGTTTTTGCGGCGGAACGGTGATTGTTGCGTAATGCGCGCCGTATTCGAAGCGCGTAAACCGCCCTATAGCCTCCGTTTCGAGCACATTTTCACCGTTTATGGCCAATTTCGTGCCGCTTTCATCGCATTTTAACGAAAAACGCTGCTCTCCAAGCGAAAAATTATCGATTTCGAACGCGCCGCCCGATATACTGCCGAAGCTGACGCCGAATAAAGGGTCGCGGTCGATGTGCTCCATGATCCACATCAGCGGATATAGCGCTCCCCAGCCGTAAAACGGGTCGGTATCGACAGAATCGTCGCCGCGGCCGGTAAAGGTATTGTGGTTTTCGTAGCAGGCGCGCTCATTAAGCCAGCCGCGCCCGAAATGCGCCATGATTTTGTCGAGTAATCGCCTTGCTTCCTGCCATTTTCCATAGCGTTTCAGGCCGATATACGTGAAGAAATTCAGCGGAGGCCACGCCCGCCCGCGCCAGTAGACGTTGTCGTTTACCGCTTCGGACTTGAGCCAAATAGAAGGCAGCGGAAATTCAGTCCAAAACTCCGCTTCGTCGAAGATATGCTCTATGAGCTTTTCCGCTCGTTCCTCGCCTGGAATGCCCGCCGCTAGGGGGTAAAAGCTCGTCGGGCTCGGCGGCTGGAAGCCAATTTCCCAGTGTTTATTGGCGTAGAGCGCGTTTTCGCCGTCCCAAAGCGTTTCGTCGATCTTCTTTTTCAGCGCGTCCGTACGCTTTTTTAGCGTATCCGCGTTCGTATCGCCGCCCAAGCGAAGCGCGATTTGCGCCAGACATTCGCCTTCGAGCGCAAGGATGCTGTTGAGCGCGATATCCTCCATGTTTAGCGTGTTCGTCCCCGGAATAAAGCGGGCCGAGTCGTGCATGGGGCTGTTGTCCATACTCGATTCGTCCTTTGCGGCGAGCTTTGTGCCTACGAAATGGCCAAAACCCGTTTGCGAGCTGCCGTATTCCAATACGCCGTTTTTGTTGCCGTCGCGGTTTTTAAACCACCATTCATGCGCCCGGAGAAAGACGGGATACAGCTCGCGCAACAGGGCTATGTCGCCCGTTATCAAGTAATATTGATAGAGGATATAGCCCGCTATCGGCGGCTGGGAGCGATCCACCCATTCGGTAAACTCGGACATCAGGCACGCGAGGTTGCCTTCCGGCGTCATATTGTCCGCCGCGGCCATGATACAGGCGCGCGCCGTGGTCACATCGCCGAGGTACGCGTTTATCAGCCCGTGCATTAAAATATCGTTTATCCAGACGAACCAGCCGCCGAACTTGCGGTCGATCCAATACCGCGTGATAGACGTGAATACACGCCCGTTTTTGCGATCCGCGATTGTGTTCCAGGCCATGACGTCGCTGAGGGCCTCCATAGCGAAGGCGTTTTCGCCCGTCAGTTTCGGCAAACCGGCAAGATGCGCGGCTTTAAGCGCGCCCATGTCCTCTTCGAGTGCCATGCGCGCCTTGGCATACGCGAGGTTATAATCGCTCGCCGCGCTGACGGCGAAGACGATTTCCGGCGTTTCCTCTAAATTGTACTGCGCTCCGTACCACGATGCCCTACATTCGGGCGAAAAGCCTTGCTCATAGGGCTTGGCTTTGCAGGGCTCGCAGTCCTCTGCGGCCCGCTGCCGGGGCCGGGGCATCGGCGCGTAGTAGCCTAGCGTTTCCAGCGCCTTGCCGAGGTCGTCCGGGGCGTCCATCAGGCAATCCTTGATGGGCTTATCTAAAAACGCCGCCGCGAACCGATAGCTGCGATACGAAGCGTGAAAGGCGTCTTTATTTTTCTCGACGCCTCCGCTTTCGGGCGAAAAAGCTTGAGCATCGCCTTGCGCCGAGCGAGCGGGCGCTTGCTCAAAACCCATAGCGAGCGCGACTTGGAAGCGCAGGCCCCATTCGCCCGGCTTTATCGAGCGGATACGGCAAAGGACGGTATAGTCGTCCGTCTTGGCGTACTCGATTTCGAGCACAGTCCCGCCGTGCTCGGCTTGCAGGCGACAATACTTCCCGTCGGGATGGTGCTCGAAGAGCTTGATATTCTTTGCGAATGGGAAATTCGTGTAAGAATCCGCCGCGTAGCTGACCGCGCCGACGCGGATCGAAAACCCCGCCGGAAGGAATTCCATCGCAGCCGGGCTTTTCGAATCCCAGGTGTTCCAATATTTTGTGCATGGAATGTTGTACATTTTTGCCTCCGGTTTTCCATCTGCCTGTAGGGGCGAACTGCGTTCGCCCGTTGTATATTAACGTTCGTTTTTTATTCCGCATTGGGCGAAGCTCAATGCGGAATATTTTATTAGTATTATTGCGCGGCTGCGCCGCGCAACAATACTGGGATCAATCGTTAATCCGGTTGAGGTTAAGGTCACGGGCGAACATTTTTGGGTCACGGGCGAACACAGTTCGCCCCTACATCATTCTTCTTTGAAATAAAGCATCATCTCTTTAACGGGTTTCACATACGCCGCCGCCCCGACCTCATACTTTTCCATATCGAGGCTGATAACCGCGGCTTCGACTTCGTCGCCTCCAAGCGAGCCGAATAGGCGGCAGACGGTTCCCGAGAATACGCGCCGCTTGATAACGAATTTTTCCGCGCCCGCGAACGGCTCGGCGGCTATAATAAAGTGTTCGCCGCGCACGGCTAGGCACACGGCGTCGCCGGCCTTTCCGCCCGCGTAGTTTACCGGAAACGCCCAGCCGTCGCCCACGATCGTCCATTCGCCGCCGGCGTTTCGGAGCGTACCCCTTAGAAGATTCGCTTTGCCTAAAAAATCCGACGCGAAAGCCGAATTTGGGCGCGTATAGAGCGTATATGGATCGGCCTCCTGCTCGACTTTCCCGCCCTTCATCAAGATTATACGGTCGGACAGCGTCAGCGCCTCCTCCTGGTCGTGCGTGACGAATAGCGTCGTTATACCGACCTTTTGCTGAACCTGGCGCAATTCGCCTTGCATCTCGGCGCGTACCTTCCTATCGAGCGCGGAAAGCGGCTCGTCCAGCAAGAGCAGCTTCGGCTCTATGACGAGAGCGCGCGCCAGCGCCACGCGCTGCTGCTGGCCGCCCGATAGCTTCGTTACCTTCCGGGCGCCGAGGCCGTCGAGCTTGACTAGCTTGAGCGCCGCTTGAGCGCGTTCGTCGATTTCAGCTTTGGGCAGCTTGCGCACATTCAGGCCGTAGGCGATATTTTGAAATACGTTCATCGTCGGGAACAGCGCGTAGTTTTGGAATACCATGCCGATATTGCGCTTTTCGGCGGGCTTATTCGTTACATCCTCGCCGCCTATGAGAACCGAGCCGGAATCCGGCGATATCAGGCCGCTGACTATGCGCAAAATCGTCGTCTTGCCGCAGCCGGACGGGCCCAATAGCGTAACGAACTCGCCCTTTTCGACGGAGAAGCTTATGTCCGAAAGGACTTGTGTTTCACCGAAGGATTTATGAAGGTTGTTGACGGTTAGATAGGGCATTTGGCCTCCTGTTCAGCTTATTCAGCAGCAGCACGACCGCGAGCGTCACGATAATAAGCAGCGCCGAAAGCGCGTTCATATCGGGCTTATACCCCGAGCGGATCATCGTGAAAATCTCCATCGGGAGCGTATTCACGCCGAACGGAGCGAGAAAATATTGCATAGCGAACGCGTTGAAGCATACCATGAACGCCATTAGCCCGCCCGCAACGACGCCGGGCAGGAGCATCGGCAGTGTGACGTCCCAAAACACCTTGAAGCGGTTCGCGCCCAGCAAGCGCGCGGCGTCCTCTGGCGCGCGGTCGGCCTCGTGAAATCTGGCGGCGGCCATCATCACACAATACGGCAGCACCACTATCAGATTGCCCAAATACATCCCGGTATACGAGCGCCCCAGCCCCGTCATATTAAAGATCAACAGCAGCGCTACGGCCTGTACGAGCCAAGGGATAACTATAGGGACGTTATTCACGGCCATGAAGAGCGAGCGCGCGCGCCGGGGCAGATATTGTACGCCCAGCGCGGCGGCCGTCCCGAGGAGCATAGCTGAAAGCGCGACGGCAAAAGACAGCTCGAGCGAAAGCAGCGCCGATTCTATGAGCGCCTCGCCGGTAAAGAGCAGCTCGTACCATTCCAGCGTAAAGGCGAACGGCAGCATGCCAAAGGGCGTCTTATTGAACGACATTATTATTATAACCGCTATAGGCGCGAAAAGGATGAAATAAGTTGCGTAAAGCCATATGCGCATCGTGCGGTTGAAGCCCTTGCTATGCAAAATACGTCCTCCTGTAGGGGCGGATGGTAATCCGCCCGCAGATTGCCGACTAATAGTTTCGTTGCGGGCGGATCGCCATCCGCCCCTACAAAATTACACCCCCGCAGCGCGGCCCATGCCACGGTTTATTATAGCCATTATTCCCGCCAAAGCGACCAAAAACACGAACGAGAGCGCCGCGCCGTAGCCCATATTCAGCACCTCGGAGAACTGCGAGTTGATCAGCGAGCCGACCATCATGCCGCTCGCGCCGCCTATGAGCTCCGGCTCTACGAAGCTGCCCGTTACGGGGACGAGCACGAGCAATATGCCAGAGAGCAGCCCAGGCAGGCTCATGGGGAACACGACGCGCCGGAACGTAAACCACATTCCGGCTCCGAGCGAACGCGAGGCGAAGAGTAGATCGTCGCCGATACCTTCGAGCGAGGTATACAGGCTTAAAATCATATACGGCAGATATTCGTAAACTAAAACGATAACGACCGCGGCGTTTGAGTAGAGGATCGACGTCGCCGGGTCGGCAAGATTCAGCATGCCGAAGAACGTCATTATAAGCCCCTTGGATTGGAACAACGTCATGATCGCGTAGATGAGCAAAAGCTGGCTTGTGAAGAACGGAACGATTACGAGCGACATCATGAGGCTGCGCCGCCGCTCCTTTACGACCTTCGCAAGCGCCCACGCGGCGGGATACGCGATTATGATACAGATAGCCGTTACCAACAGCCCGATTAAGACGGACTTACCCAAGAGCCTTGGGAACGTCCAGCTTGAAAAAGCGCGGATGAAGTTAGCCGCCGTAAAGCCGGATATTTGGCCGGCGGGGGAGAGGTTTCCGGCGACGAAGCTGAAAAGCGCCAGCATCGCGAGAGGCACGAGCGACAGGCATAGAAAAAGCGCCGCGCTCGGGAGCGCGGGGAGGGCCTTTTTCATCCCGCCTTAACCCTATTCCACAGCTCCAGCCAAGCGTCGCGCGTGGCCTCGTCTTGATACGCTTGCATAACGAGGTTGTCCGGCGGCTCGGGATAGATGAAAAACGCCTTTTTCATATCGTCGCTCAGCTCGTTCAGCACTATTTCATTCGCGGGGCACGCGCCCTCCGGGTCGTTCACAAAGCCGTTTTGAAACTGCTGTGAGCTCATGAAGTCGACCCATTTCAGCGCGAGGTCGTAATTCGGGGCGTCCTTGGCTATAGCCCAATAGTCGATCCAGCCGACGGCCCCCTCCTTCGGGTAGATATAGCTTAGCGGCTCGCCGCTTCTATAGATGGAGCTTGCCGAGCCGACCCACATATTGCCGATGACGATTTCGCCGGCGAGGTAGGGCTTCGCGTACGCGTCGTAGCTATCCCACCAGGTCTTGGCGTTCGCTTTCAGCGCCAGGAGCGCCTCCTCGACTTTGGTTAAATCCGGGTTTTGCGGATCGGGTTCGTTCAGATACATCGCCGCCGTGAGTATCGCCGTGTTGTAGTCGTCGAAATATGCGACCTTTCCGGCGTATTTTTCATCCCAGAGCGCGCTCCAGGAGTCGATGGGCTCGGTTATAACCGTTGGATTATAGCCGAGCGACGTCGTCCCCCATGCCCACGGCACGCCGTAGACGTTGTTATCCGCGTCGTACGCGTCGGGGAATGAGCGCAGCGTTTCGCGCAGCTCACCGTAGTTTTCGAGCTTCGATATATCGATCGGCTGTATAATGCCTTCCTCTACACAGCGGCGAATATAGTTCGTATTCGGCAGGATGCAATCGATCGTGCCGAAGCCGCCAGTTTGCAGCATCGTTAGCATCTCTTCGAGCGAGTTGAAATATACGTGCTCGACTTTACAACCGTACATCTCTTCGAAAACGGGCACGGAATAGTCCTTGTCGGAACCGTAGCTCTTCCAGTTCATGACTGTGAGCGTCGGAATTTCACCGCCGCTGCCCGGCGCTTCGTTCGCGGCGGGCGCGGGCGCGCAGCCGAAGAGGGAGGTGAGAATGAGCGCTAGGGCAAGTAGGATGCAGATGCGTTTTGTCATTTTTATCTCCTGTAGGGTTACCACCCATATTTAAATACGCATTTCATATTGCGCATCTGGCGAAGCCCGATGCGCAATAATCATTATTTATACTGTTGCGCGGCGCAGCCGCGCAACAGTATTTGATCGATGAAAAGCGTCTTTAGCGCAGGCGGCAAGACGCCGCCCTTGCAACTAAGGATGCAGTGATTAATACATCGTAGGGGACGATGGCAATCGTCCCGGTCACTATCTGCGGATTACCATCCGCCCCTACAATAGTGCGTATTAATCATCGTTTGCCTAAATATCGGCCTTTAGCGCGTCCTCGAACCGGTCCTGAATCTCCTTGTCCGGTTCCGCCGTCATCTTTGAAACGATATAAATGCACACGCACGAGATGATGAACGCCGGTAAAAGCTCATACAGGCCGAAGAACGGCTTTATGAGCTCCTTCCAAACGATAACCGTTACGCCGCCGGAGACGACGCCCGCAATCGCGCCCTGGGCGTTCATGCGCTTCCAGTATACCGAGATCAGGATCGCCGGGCCGAACGCGCCGCCGAAGCCTGCCCACGCGTACGAAACGAGGCTGAACACGCTGGAGTTGCTGTCGAGCGCAAGCAGCGCCGCGATTATCGCCACGACGATAACCGTTGCGCGGCTCATCAGCATGAGCTGCTTATCCGTGGCGTCCTTCTTGAAGATCGAGCGGTAGATATCCTCCGAAACGGCGGAGCTCGTAACCAATAGCTGCGAGTCGGCTGTGGACATGATCGCCGCGAGGATAGCCGTAAGCAGAGCGCCCGCTATGATGGCAAGGCCCGGGCCGTTGAATACGACGCGCACCAGCTCTATAAACACCTTTTCCCCGTCCATAGAGGCGAAAGTGTTCGGCTCCATCGTGATTGAGAGATAAGCCTTGCCGACGACGCCTATGACCACGGCCAGCGCCAGCGAGATTATGACCCAAACCATCGCAATACGGCGGGCGGGCTTAATCTCTTTGGAATGCTTGATGCCCATAAAGCGCGTTATGATATGCGGCTGGCCGAAATAGCCGAGGCCCCACGCCAGCGCGGAGGCGATACCCAGCGCGCCGTAGGTTTCGAAGCCAAGCCAGTCGGAGCCGCTCAAGAGACGCCCCGCTATGTCGGGCGAAGAGAGCAGCTCGTTGACCTTGCCCGTTCCGCCGACGTCGCTTATGGCGACGATTGTAAGCAGTATCAGCGCGATGAACATAAGCACGCCTTGGATTAAGTCCGTCCAGCAGACGGCCTTGAAGCCGCCGAGGAACGTGTAGGAAACGATGATGATCGTGCCTATTAGAAGCGCTATGCGGTAGTCGAGCGCGAAGACCGCTTCAAAGAGCTTCGCGCCGGCGGCGAATTGGGAGGCCGTATAGATTAAGAAGAAGACGATGATGAAAATTGCGGCGGCCGTGCGCAGAATCTTGGTTTTATCCTTGAATCTATTTTCAAGGTAGGACGGTATAGTTATGGAATCGGAATAAATCTGCGTGCTCTTGCGCAAGCGCCTCGCGAGGAACAGCCAGTTTATGTATGTGCCTATCGCAAGGCCCACAGCCGTCCAGACAGCCTCCGCGAGGCCGTTGTTCTCCAAAATAAGGAAGGCCGTGCCTGGCAGGCCCATCAGGAGCCAGCCGCTCATATCGGAGGCTTGCGCGCTCATCGCCGTAACCCACGGATTGAGCGAGCGCCCGCCGAGCAGATAATCCCTTTGGTCTTTGTTGCGCGAATAGAAGTAGAACCCCACTCCGATCATCGCGAGCAGATAGAGCCCCAATACGATACCATGAACCACAACGTCTTGCATAAAAACAACCCCTAACTCAATAAATGAAAATAACGTATGTATCAAATTACCACATCGTGGCGCAATTTTCAAGAATTATCGCGTTTTATCGAGATTTATGGCTTGGAAGCCTTTGGTAATGGTCAGGCCCCTATGCAAACGCCATGCAATCGGGTATACTGTACGATAATATTAAGTGAAAACATGAAGGAGGAAACAGAGGATGCCACTGGTAAACAGCAAAGAGATGTTCAAAAAGGCATACCAGGGAGGGTACGCCATCGGCGCGTTCAACGTTAACAACATGGAGATAATCCAGGGGATTACGGAGGCCGCGAAGGAAGAAAAAGCGCCGCTGATCCTTCAGGTTTCTTCCGGCGCGCGTAAATACGCGAACCATACCTACCTGATGAAGCTCATCGAAGCCGCGCTTGTTGAAACCGACCTGCCGATTTGCGTGCATCTCGACCATGGCGATACGTTCGAGCTGTGCAAGAGCTGCATCGACGGCGGCTTTACGTCCGTCATGATCGACGGCTCGCACCATTCCTTTGAGGAGAATATCGCTCTGACGAAGAAGGTCGTCGAGTACGCGCACGACCATAACGTAACCGTCGAGGGCGAATTGGGCCGCCTCGCCGGCATAGAGGACGCCGTAAACGTATCCGCCGAGGACGCTTCCTATACCCGCCCCGAGGAGGTACAGGAATTCGTCGAGAAGACGGGCGTGGATTCGCTCGCCATCGCCATCGGCACTAGCCACGGCGCGTATAAATTCAAGCCCGGACAAAACCCGCAGCTCCGGTTCGACATATTGGAAGAGGTGGAAAAGCGGCTGCCGAATTTCCCGATCGTGCTGCACGGCGCGTCGAGCGTCATGCCCGAGTTCGTGAAGATGATCAACGAAAACGGCGGCAAGATGCCCGACGCCATCGGCATTCCGGAAGAGATGCTGCGCCAGGCCGCGAAGATGGCCGTATGCAAGATCAACATCGACTCCGACCTGCGCCTCGCTATGACGGGCTCGATCCGCAAGTACTTCGCGGACAACCCCTCGCACTTTGACCCGCGCCAGTATCTCTCGCCCGCGCGCGCCGCGATTAAAGAGATGGTACGGCATAAGCTTATTCATGTGCTGGGGTGCAACGGGAAAGCCTAGTAGTAGTTAGGAATTAGGAACTAGGAATTAGTATATGCTTATTTAACCCGTTTCCCCGGCGCAGCCGGGGAAACGGGTTTCTTAACAAAGTAATCCGAAGCGGCGCAGCCGCTTCGGATTGTATTAAATATGATGACAAAACCATACATTATATGATATAGTTTTTATGCGCACATTCTCGCTATTGTGCGCAGGGAGCCGTTGGGTGTGGAGCGTCCGCCAAATTCCCAGCCTAGGAGGGAAGGAGGTGTCCGCCATGGATATTACTGAGATCATCATCTACATGATTACGTTCATTGTTCTGTTGATCATAGTAAAAGACAGCCGCCCGTCCAAGTAGCTGCTGTCTTTCCGCACTGTTGCGGACGCCGCACTTGGCGGCTCCCTTTTGTAGTTCTATTATAGACGAAACCATGGGAAAATACAACAGAAAGTTTACCTCATGGTTTTGGGTCACATCTCCCCGAGCTCTTTCATTATCTCATATAGCTCCCTGACAGGCAACCCTACGACCGTATAGAAATCGCCGTTTACGCTTCGGATATAACGCATGCCTATATCCTGTATGCCGTACGCGCCCGCCTTGTCCATCGGCTCGCCGGTGCTAATATAGGTGTCTATTTCGTAGCGCGACATATCGGCAAACGTAACGTCGGCGCGTCCTATACGTTCATAGCGGCGCTCGATATCTATTACGACCAGGGCGGTATAGACCGTATGCGTGCGTCCGGCGAGCATAGAGAGCATGCGGCGGGCGTCTGTGGGATCCTGGGGCTTGCCGAGAATATGCCCGTCTATTGCGACGACGGTATCCGCCGCGACTATGATATTTAATGGATGGTTCGCCGAGGCGTCCTGCGCCTTAAAGCCGGCCTGCGCGAGCGCGTACTTGCCGGGATCGCTTATAAATACTTCCCGCTCGGCCCCGCTGGGCACGACGTCGAAAGAAAGCCCCATGCGGCGCATTAAATCGCTGCGGCGCGGCGAGGCGCTGGCGAGGATGATTTTTTTCATTGGACATCCCTTCTTACTATGAAAATCCGGTTACACATGAATTTGGGCAGACACAAGGTCTGCCCCTACAAATAGTCGCGTTAATCAGCCCGCGGTTTCGTCAATTGCCCCTATGACGGCAATCGTATGCATTGGGCAGGCCTTGGCGCAAGCGCCGCATTTAACGCATTTGTCGTGATCGATTTTGGGCAGGTTGTTCTCGAACGCAATCGCCTTATATTGGCAGGTCTTTACGCAGCGCGTACACGCGATACAGCCTCTGAGGCAGACGTCGCGCACCTGCTTGCCCTTGTCGGAGTTGCGGCAGGCTATCATGACCGCCGCGCCTTGAGGAACCAGCTCTATGCAGCGCTTCGGGCAGGCCGAAACGCATTTGCCGCAGGCGACGCACTTTTCTTCGTCTACGACGGCTACGCCGTTCTCGATTTTAATCGCTCCGAACTGGCAGGCCTTTACGCAGTTACCAAAGCCCAGGCACGCGAACCGGCAGGACTTGTGCCCGTCGGAATAGAGCGCTTCGCCAGCGCAATCCGCCAGGCCTTTGTAGTCGTATTTATGCTGAGTGTTGCCGTCGGTACCCTGGCAGAGCACGCGCGCGATCAGCTTCGCGCCAGCCGACGCCTCGACGCCCATGATTTCGCCGATAGCCGCGGCCACCGGAGCGCCGCCGACCGGGCAGGCGTTGACTTCAGCCTTGCCATCTACGATAGCCGAGGCTAAACCATCGCAGCCAGGGAAGCCGCAAGCGCCGCAGTTCGCGCCCGGAAGGGCCTCGCGAACCTTTTCGACGCGCGGATCCTTCTCGACGGCGAATTTCTTGCTCGCGAACGCCAAGATAAGCCCGAACGCGAGCCCGAGCCCTCCGAGTACTATGCCTGGCCAGAGTATTTCCATATGCTTGGCTCCTTAAGAAAGCGTTGATTCTTGCGAAATCCTGTAGGGGCGAACTGTGTTCGCCCGCCGTTTTAACCGGCATTGTTTTTTCCACGGGCGAACACAGTTCGCCCCTACAGCTAGGTTGGTTTTACTTAATTAACCCCGAGAACCCCAAAAACGCGATGGACATAAGCCCCGCCGTTATCAGCCCTATCGGGAAGCCCTTGAGCGGCGTAGGGATTTTTGAAAGCTCTAGACGCTCCGTTATGCCAGCCATAAGCACTATCGCAAGCGTAAAGCCCAACGCGCCGCCGACGCCGTTCAGCACGGATTCGAGGAGGTTGTACCCCTCGTCGAAGTTTAATATCGTTACGCCCAAAACGGCGCAGTTCGTCGTAATCAGCGGCAGGTATACGCCCAGCGCCGTATAGAGCGACGGGCTGGTCTTTTGCAGCACCATTTCCACGAACTGCACAAGGCCCGCTATTACGAGGATATACGCGATGGTCTGCATGTAGCCGATATTCAGCGAATCGAGCAGCATCTGCGCGAAGTAGCAGAATAGGCTTGCTAAGGCCATGACGAATGTGACGGCGAGGCCCATGCCAATGGCGGTATCGACCTTCTTGGAGACGCCCAAGAACGGGCAGATGCCCAAGAAGCGCGAGAGCACGAAGTTGTTGCAGAGTATGGCGTTGAGCATAAGCAAAATTATCTTCGTGAAAGGATCCATGCTCAGGCCTCCTTCTTGGCCGTGTTGGCCGTGAGCTTATTGAATATGGCAAGCAGTACGCCGTATGTTATGAAGCCGCCTGGGGCTAATATCATGATAAGCGCCGGCTCGTACGCCGTTCCTAGGATCGGGATATCGAAGATCGTCCCGTTGCCAAGGATTTCGCGGATCGACGCTATTACGAGCAGCGCGAGCGTAAAGCCGACGCCCATGCCTATGCCGTCCACAACGGAGGCCATAGGCCCGTTCTTCGAGGCGAACGCTTCAGCCCGCGCGAGGATGATGCAGTTCACGACGATTAGAGGGATAAACAGCCCCAGCGCTTTGTCCAAATCGGGAAGGAACGCTTTCATCATGAGCTGTACGATCGTTACGAACGCCGCGATGACGACGATAAACGCCGGTATGCGCACTTTATCCGGTATAAACTTGCGCAGAAGCGATATGACGAGGTTCGAGCCCACGAGCACAAACGTCGCGGCAGCTCCCATACCTATCGCGTTGGACGCCGCCGTCGTAACCGCGAGCGTCGGGCACGTGCCTAAAACGAGCCGGAACGTCGGATTTTCCGATATGATGCCATTGAAGAATACGCTTGTTAGCTTAGGCTTTTCGTTGGCCATGTTAACCCTCCAGTAATCCCTGTTCCATAACGAACCGCGCCGCTAAATTCGCGCCGTTCGCTACGGCTTCGGACGTTATCGTCGCGCCGGTTATGGCGGAAATCTCGGTTGCGCCGGAATCGCCTTTGACGACCGTGAGCGGCGCGAGCTTGCCTTCGAAATCATTCGCGAACGCGTCGTCCTGGGCTTTTGCGCCAAGGCCCGGCGTTTCGGAATGCGTGCCTACGCGCACGCCCTGAATGGCGCCGTCCGCGCCCACGCCCACCGTTAGCTCCATGCTGCCGCCGAAGCCGCTCGTTTCGAGCTTAACCGTCGCGCCGACGTTTTCACCGTCTTGCCCTACGCCGATAAAGACTTCCTGAATCGAAGCATATTCGCCCTCGGACTCGACGGCGGCTTGCTGGAATACCGCCGCCAGCGGAAGCACGAACGAGCGCGCAGCTATCGCTTCGGCCTGATTTTGCTCGGCTATGCGGTCTTTAGTGATGGCGTTCGTCGCGCCGAGAGCCAAGCCGCCGATGATTGCGATGATGAAGAGCCGAAGCCCTAAATGTAGATAATCACGCATTTTTCTTCGCCCCCTTGCTTTTGCCATATACGCGCGGGCGGGTATAGCGCTCGATAAGCGGCGCGGCGACGTTCATGATGAGAATCGAATATGAAACGCCCTCGGGATACGACCCGAAAAGGCGTATAACGCACGCTATCGCGCCGCCGCCCAGCGCGTAGTATATGCGGCCCATCTTTGTCGTGGGGGAGGTGGCGTAGTCGGTCGCCATGAAGCACGCGCCGAGTATCGCGCCGCCAGCGAGAAGATGGAACAAAGCGTCGCCTGTGAATATGCCGTTCGGGCCGATGATAAACGACAGCGCGGCTAAAGCGCCGAGATAAAAAACGGGGATGCGCCAGTCTATGACTTTACGGATTATTAGATAAATCGCCCCCGCTATTAGGCAAAGCTTCGATACTTCGCCGATACAGCCGCCTATGCCGCCGAGAAACATATCCAGGTACGACGGGACAGCTCCGGCGCTCGCCAGCGGCGTCGCGGAGGCTATTGCGTCGATCGTGCCTTCGGGCGCGGACATGAGCGTCGAAAACCTGAGCGCGCCCGGAGCGACGAACGTCGTCATATGTACCGGCCAGCTCGCCATGAGCACGGCGCGCGCGGCCAGGGCCGGGTTGATGAAATTGTCGCCGATGCCGCCGAAGAGCTGCTTCGCGACTATAATCGCGAACGCGCTCCCGATCGCGGGCAGCCACAGCGGAACCGTCGGCGGCAGGTTCATCGCGAGTAAGAGGCCCGTTACGCACGCGGAGAGGTCGTTTATTGTTATCGGGCGCTTCATCGCCTTTTGTGATAAATATTCGGCTAAAACCGCCGAGGCCATCGAGATGGCGATGATGAACAGCGCGCGCGAGCCGTACAGCACGACGCCCGCTATCGCGGCGGGCGCGAGCGCGGTCATGACATGGCTCATGAGCTTTGTGGTCGTCTCGCCGGAGCGAAGATGCGGTGCGGCGGAGATATGTAACAATGGCATTTAGCGGCTCCTCCTATTTCTTTTTGGCAGCCGCCAGGATGCGCTTGGCGAGCTTGATGGAATGTGTTATGTGGCGATTCGCGGGACAGGAATATGTACAGCAGCCGCACTCGATACAGTCTTGCGCGCTATATAATTCGTATAGATCGGGCCTATCGAATTCATATGCGGAGCATAGCTTCATCGGCTCCAAGCATATCGGACAGGCTTCGGCGCAGCGTCCGCAGCGTATGCAGGGGCCGGATTCGGGCAGCGTCGCCTCTTTTTCCGTCAGGACGAGGATGCCGCTCGTGCCCTTCGTAATCGCGGCGTTGGTATCGTAGACGGGAAAGCCCATCATCGGGCCGCCGGAGAGCACCTTGCCGGGCATGCCCTTATAACCGCCGCAGAACTGTATCGCGTCCTGGAACGCCGTACCGATACGCAGCAAAAGGTTGCTCGGATTTTCTACAGCGCCGGAAACTGTAACCATGCGCTTCACGAGCGGCAGGCCGTCCCGCAGCATCTTTGAGAGCGCGCCAGCCGTGCCGACGTTGAAAACCAAGACGCCCGCGTGCGCCGGGAGCTTGCCGGAAGGCACCTCCCGCCCTGTGACGCTTTGGATCAGCTGCTTTTCCGCGCCCTGGGGGTATTTTGTGGGCATGACGCAAACGCTTGTCCCTGATATGCCTTTAAGCGCCTTTTCCATGCGCGCAATCGCCTCGGGCTTGTTGTCTTCTATGCCGACGACGCCTCTTTTCACGTCCACGGCCTTCATCAGCGCTTTTAAACCGTCCGCGACTTGCTCCGGGCGCTCGAACATCAGCCGGTAGTCCACCGTAAGATACGGCTCGCACTCCGCGCCGTTTAGAATCACCGTATCGACGTTGAAGTCCTTAACGCTGGTTTTAACGTGCGTAGGGAACGTAGCGCCGCCCATGCCTACGAGGCCGGCGTCGAAAATCGCCTTGAGAATTCGTTCCTTTGGAAGCTCGTCGACGCCGCCTATGGGCCGAACCGAATCGTCCAGCGTATCGAGGCCGTCGTTTTCTATGACGACGGACATGACGTGTACGCCGGATACGTGTGAGCGCGGCTCCACGGCGAGCACCTTGCCGGAAACGCTCGAATGGATCGGGGCGCTGACGAAGCCTTGAGGCTCGCCGATCTTTTGACCGAGGCGGACGTCGTCGCCTTTTTTTACCAGCGGATTACAATACGCGCCGATGTTTTGAATCATCGGCATGATGATAAGCTGTGCGGCTTCCTCGCGTACGGGCGAATTCATCGTAAGGAGCTTCCCCTCGTGAATCTTCGAGAGCGGATGCACGCCCCCCGTGAACGTCTTCGGCAAAAGATTGGCCCCCCTAAAATATGTTCAGAACGGATATCTTTATTATTATAGCAACGACGTTTTTAAAAGTAAATATTGTGAAATAAATATCGAGCGCCGCTGTATAAGCGCTGAAAAAGCCCCCGCACCAAGACGATGCGGAGGCCTGCTACCGGAGCTTATCGCTAGAGTTGCGGGAGCGTTGCGAGCCAGCCCCGGAGCGGGATTAGCCCACCGTAATCGGTACGGTCGTGTTGTCGGACATAGTCGCCGTTCCGCCGGTAACTCTGCCGTTCGCGTCCGTAGTCAATTTTATCGAGGCTATGCTGATTCCGGTGGGGCCGGTCGAGCCGGTGGGTCCGGTTGCGCCAGCGGGGCCGGTTGCCACTACAATTTATACACAACCGCTAAAAACCCTCCCGAGTTTAACATCAAACCAAGCAAGTCAAACAAGAAAAATAGCCCAAAAGCGCCTGAACAAGGCATTTTATAGTTGCATCTCGCGCGGACATATGATATAATAGTCAGGACGTATCAATCGTATTCAGGAGGCGTCCTATGTATATCGACCAAGTAGTAAATAGCGGGAAACCTTATCTCAGAGTTGCAGAAAGTTATTCGGAGAGAATCGACGGCGTCCGTGTAAATCGTAAAAGAACCATAAGAAATATCGAACCGCTCTCTCGTTTTGACGATGGGCAGCCCGATTTCTTACACCGACTAAAAAAATCGTTTAAAGACGGTTGCCCAATTATTCCAGGCTTGGAAGACTTGGCTCTCGCAGAAGCGCCTCCCAGCAAGCTGAGAATCGAACTTGATCGCCTTAACGAGAGCTTCGCCTTTTCCGACCCGAAGAATATAGGTTACTTCTTTCTCGACGCCATTTACGACGCTCTTGGAATCTACGATGTACTGAATCAATACAAATCCCGCTCAAGGCTTGAGTACGATTTGAATGGACATGCAAAATCGCTTGTGTTCGGGCGCGCTCTTAGTCCTGAATCAAAATGCGCAACATGTGCGCGGCAACGAAACGGAATTCACCGAGCGTGTGCGGAAAGAGTCTGCCGTCCAGTATGACGAAGCCGCGAAGGCGCACAGGAAACGGATCGCCAAAAATGAGAAGCGGATCGCGGAGCTCGATATGCTGTTCCGAAAGACCTATGAGGACAACGCCGTGGGCAAGCTCTCAGTGAACGCTTCGAGCAGCTATCCGGCGCTTATGAGCGGGAAGCGTCGGAGTTGAAACAGCAGAACGCCGCGCTCCAAGCCGAGGCGGACGGTTTTGACGCCGACAGCGCGAAGGCCGGGAACTTCATCGCTCTCGTCAAGAAATATACTGACTTCCCGGAGCTCACGGCCACGCTGATAAACGAGTTCGTTCAGAAGATTATTGTTCATGAGGCTGACAGGTCCAGCGGCAAGCGCGTCCAGCGTGTGGATATCCATTTCAACTTCATCGGCGCGTTCGATGCTCCCGCGATCCAGGACGAGCGCGACCCCGCAGAGATCGAAGCAGAACGCCAGTTGGACGCGCTCCGTGAGAAACGGCGTGAATACTCTCGGCGCGCTAATGCCAAGCGCAAGGTGCGAAACGGCGTCATGATAGCGGCGGAGCCTCCGCCAGCGGAGGCAGGCACTCAGGAAACAACCGCATAGCGCATGCTTGCCGGACTTATTTCGATAGTGAGATAACGCGCGTTATTTAGAATATCCTTTTATTTAGAAATCTTAAAAGAATGCCCCCAAAAAAAGGCGATGCGAATCATTAACGCGAGATGAAAAGCTAGTTGTAGGCCCTACCGGAGGCGGCGATCCTTCGTCGCCTCCGGCATTTCGAAGCTTAATACTTTCCGAATTCCTCGCTGTCTTGAACCATCCGATAATCCCCGTCCGCCACAGCCATACGTTTCATCGTAGCGCTATCCGACCAGGACGCCCCCAGGCGGCGGATATGGTTTTCATCCTTGAGATGGAATTGCGAAATCAGCTCCCGCAATACCGCCGACTGACCCGACATCTCCTGCGAAGCCGCCGCGGATTCCTGCGCCGTCGCGCTGTTTTGCTGTACGACCTTCGCGACTTGGTCGATTCCCGTGTTGATATGGGAGATTTTCGTCGACTGCTCCTCCGACGCCCTCGCGATTTCCGTTATTAACTCCGAGGATTCGTTGATGCCCGAAACGATATTAGTAAGGCTGGCCGCCGTATCGTTGGCGATCTTAACGCCTTGCTCCGCCTTTTGTATCGAGTCCGCAATCAAGTTCTCGGTATCCTTCGCCGCTTGCGCGCTTTTCGCGGAGAGGTTGCGCACTTCCTCGGCCACAACCGCGAAGCCTTTGCCGTGCTGACCGGCGCGCGCCGCCTCTACCGCGGCGTTTAGCGCGAGGATGTTCGTCTGGAACGCGATGTCGTCGATCGTCTTTATGACCTTCGATATCGATTGGCTTGCCTCGTTTATTTCCTTTACGGACTGCATCATTTCGTTCATTTGGCCGTTGCCCTTCTCCGCGTCGCCCTTTATCGTATCCGCGAGCTTGGCCGCCTGATCCGCCTTGACAGAATTTTCCTTTGTACGCTCCGCAACCTCGGCTATGGAGCTCGAAAGCTCCTGTATGGACGCGGCCTGCTCCGTCGAACCCGCCGCCAGCGCCTGCGCCCCGTCCGCAACCTGTTGCGAGCCCGCCGATACCTGCGAGGAAGAGGTATTTATCTCCTCAAACATCGTATTCAGGTTTTCCGTCATCTTATGGAGCGCGACGCCCAATACGTCCTTATCGGTCAGCGGGACGATATCCGCCGATAAGTCGCCGTTGGCCACGATATCGAGCATCCTGCTGACCTCGGAAACCCGCCTGACAAAGGCGGCGACCGCTACTATTGTCTGGCCGGTTTCATCCTTGTACGCGCCGTATTTCGCAATAGCGGTTTCGTCCTCCGGCTTTAAATGGATATCTCCGGTAGCCGCCGCGTTTCCCACAAACGCCGTAAGCAGCTTCAGGGGCTTGGTGATTTGGCCGGCCATAATGAGGCTGACCGCAATGGCGACCAAGCCGGCTACAACCAGCGCTATGATTACGATCATATAGGAGCTTTCGGAAAGCACCTTTGAATCATTAACAAACGCGACCGCAGTCTCTCCCGCGCCGTTGATCAGCTTTGTGCTGACCTCTCGTATTTGGGGAGCGACCGTTTCATTTTGAAGAATGCTTATCGTCTCGGCATGGTTGTTCAGGCGCGCCGCTTCGATAATAGGCGTTAAGACCGCGCCTTCGAACTCGGAGATCAAGCCGCGCAAGTTATTCACGATTTGCACTCGCGCCGTCTTTTGCTCCTCCGGCAATTTCGGATTGGTAGTGAGAGTAACCTCTGCCTCGCTAAGCTTTTCCAGCATTGAGCCGATGCTGGCTTGCGCGGAAGCGTATATAGCCTCGCACTCCTCGGTATTCGTACCGGCGTATGTTGAAATAGCGTAGGCGAATCGGCGCACATCCCTGAAGTGCCCTTGGAATTCCAGAAGCTGTCTTTGCAGCGTAAGCGGATGGTCTATCGTCGTGTCATAGCTGTCGCTGGATAGCCTTAGAGCCCGGATAGCAAAGACGGCGGCGGTTATGGTGAGCACAAGACAGATACCAACGCAAAAAAGCATTTTCATCTTAACTGACATGTTGCGAAAACTAAACATAGCGCACTTCTCCCAATTGTTTTTATTTTATATTTTTATTTCAACTCGTATCATGTACGGGCGTTTGGCGGGCCCCGCATATCGGCAGCCTCTATTTCAGCTTGCACGGCTTTGAACACCTCGACGATTTTCGGGTCAAAATGCCGGCCCGAATTTTCGATTATGATGCGAAAGGCTTCCTCGCTAGAAAAAGCGCCTTTGTACGGCCGTACCGAGGTCAGCGCGTCGTACACGTCCACGATCGCCATGATGCGGCCTTCCAGCGGAATGGCCGTGCCCTTGAGTCCAAACGGATATCCTGTGCCGTCCCATCGCTCATGGTGATAGGCGGCGATCAATCTAGCGCTCGACAAAAACTCGGAATCCCCGGTTCGGCCTATCATTTGAGATATTATCTGTTCGCCCTTCGCCGGATGAAGCTTCATCAGCACGAATTCCTCTTCGGACAACGGGCCGGGCTTGTTTAAAATCGAATCCGCAACCGATATTTTGCCCAAATCGTGCAGCCGCGCGGACGATATAAACGTCTCCATATTCATAGAGCGCAGCTCGTCTATATAAACGCCCCGCACCAGCATTCCGTCCGCCAGTATCTTCAAATACGCCGACGTACGGCTGATATGCCCGCCGGTATTTTCATCCCGGCTTTCCACCAAGTCCGCCAGCGTAAATACAATGTTGTTTTGCAGCAGTAAAAGCTGCTGCGTACGCTCGATCAGCTGCTTGGTACGCTCCCGGATCATATTGTCCAAAGCGAGATGCGCTTTTACGCGGTTCAGCAGAACCGCCTTGGAAAACGGTTTCGTGATAAAGTCAATGGCGCCAAGCTCGATGCCTTGCGCCTCGTTGACGCTGTCGTCAAGGCCGGTCAGGAACATAACGGGGATATTCGTGTAGCTGGGATGCTCCTTCAGATACTTGATCGCCTCAAACCCGCTCATTCCCGGCATCATTACGTCGAGCAGGATGAGATCCGGCAGCTGTTTATCGAGAAAGGAAAACATCTGCATAGCCGACGGAAGCGTTATGACGCGATAATCGTCCTGAAGCGCTTTTGCCGCCATGGCAAGGCTTGTTACATTGTCGTCAACTATAAATATGAGCTTCTGCATAGCTACCTCAATCATCCTGCAAGATTTCTCAAGCTGCGAATTATCATATAATCCGAGACATGAGCGGCCGCCTTTTCGTGAAGCACCGTCTCGCTTATGGGCTTGACCATAAAATCGTTCGCGCCTAAATTAATAGTCCGCGTGAAAGTGTCGACAGTCCCATCAGCGGTGAGAAAAATGATCGGCGTTTTTAAATGCCTGGGGATAGACCTTATTATCGGCACAAGATCGAATCCGCTCAACCCGGGCATGTTGCAGTCCAGCAAAAACAAATCGGGCTCAATTCGATGTAAAAGCGTTTTCAGCATTTCCGACCGCGACAGAGTATGCACCTTGTAACGCTTACACAGCAGCCCGTTTATCATTCTAAGTACGCTGGCGCTGTCGTCCACAGTCAAAACGACGGGCATGTATTCCTCCGATTTTTCGGAAGCCCACTGGTTTTCGATACGCTTGAAAAGCTCCTTCTCCGAAAACGGCTTGACCAGCAGATCGGCCGCGCCAAGCCCTAAAACCTTGCTTAACGCGACAGGATCGTTCTTAGCGGACACGCAAACCACGGGAATGCCGCCAAAATGAGGGTTGGTTTTCAGCGCGGCTATAATACCGAAGCTGTCCGCCCCCGGCATAAAGATATCGAGCAGGATCAGGTCGGGCGCGACGCTCCCGAGCGTTTCATAGAGACCGGTAGCAGTTTGAACAGGGAAAAGCTCGTAATGCTTTTGGAGATAGATTTTCAGCGGCAATAAGCTGTAGCTCGTGTCGACCATGTAAATGATTCTTCTCGGCGGCTTGTTCACGGTATTCCTCACCTTACGCTTCATCTTCTGTGCGCTGTACCTAGCCTACAGCCTTTGCTCGATTGCCGGATAATCCACGGCCTCGACCTTCTCCCTAAGCCAGGCTGCCAGCCCGTCGTCGGCATAGTAGTCATATTCGTCGATTATGGCCATGGCTTCTTCCGCGCCGTTCATATCGCATATCTCGCAAGCCCGGCGCAGCTTTGTCAGCGCGTCCGCGTCGGGTTTGTCCCTCTTTTTGCGCTTGGAGGTTTCTATACGGGCGAGCAGATCGCGTATTTCGCCGGCTTGCTTCAGCGCCGTATGGCGGAACGCGGGCTGATGCTCGCGTATGTAGTCAACGCGCCCGGCTTTCGCGGCGTCTTCGAGCTTGGCGGCGCTTTGCCCGATATCGTCGGCAAAGACATCGTAGCTGGCCCCCTTGATACCATGGATCGCGATTCTATAGCTATTGATGGATTCCGCCGAAACCGAATCATGCGGTTCCAGAAGATTTATCAGGCACGATGCGTATGAGCGCAGTATTTTCATGTACATCTTTTCATTGCCGCCGCATTTGGCCAAACCCTTAGCGATGTCGAGCCCCTCGATTTTCGCGTACGCCCAGTGAAGGCTTGCGGCGTATTCCGACGCGATTTTCGCGGCTTCCTCATACTTGCTGAAAAGCACCGCCGCCGTGATGTTTTGAAGCGCCTTGCGCGTTGCGCTTGAAAATTTATAAGACAACAGGTTATCCAGAATATCCATGATCCCTTTTCGGTCGTAATTTTTGCACAGCGCCTGAATTGCCTTGAGCTTTTCATTAAGATAAGCGGCGTCTTCGTCGAATATGCCGTCGTCGTCGGCCGCGTTGACCAGCGCCCACAGCTTCTCCAGCAAGCCCGGCACCAGCTGGTTTATCCGCGCGGAGTCTCTTTTCACTACGGCCTCTTCCAATTCGGACGCCAGCTTTGTCAGCGCCGTTTTTCCGGCGCCCGATAGAACGCTTTTAACGCCGTGTACCGCGATAGCAAGGCTGTTCAGGCCTTCGTCCGGCCCGGTGGATCCCGCGTCGCGCCATTCCTCGATCCGCGCGATTGCTTTCGTTATGTCGCTCATGAGAAAGGCTTGGCGCAATGACCCTTGCCCCTCATCGTTGGCCTTCGCTTCGCCCGCGGCTTGCGCCGGCCTGGCCTTTTTCGCCTCGGCTATCACTTCCGGCGGCGCTTTGTCGCGCACGAGCCTGTTGAGTACGGCGTTAAGCTGCCGTACGTCGATAGGCTTCGCGATAAAATCGCTAAAGCCGCTTTCTATAAACATTTCGGCTTGCTCCGCCACTGCGTTTGCCGTCAGGGCGACGATGGGCGCCTTGTATCCCAAGGCGCGCAAGTGCTTTGTTGTTTCAATGCCGTCCATATTTGGCATCATGTGATCCATGAACACGATATCATAGGCGTTTCCGGCCCTGATCATATCCAAGGCTTCATACCCGCTGGCCGCGATGTCGATTTTTAGGCCGTACAGCCTAAGCAACCCCTCCGTAACAAAGACATTGGTCTCCATATCGTCCACAACAAGAACCTTGCCATACGGCATGGGCTCGCGTACAATCGACGCCCTTTCGCTGTCCGAAATCAAGAAATTCTTAAAATCGGTCAGGGACTTCACAGTCTCCATCCCCAGCAATTCGCCGCCGGCGATACCCTGGGGCAAGCTTACAACAAACTGGGAACCCTCGTCCGGTTTGCTTTCCACGCGTATCTCGCCGTTCATCAGGGTTACTAGCCGGTTTGTGATGGCCATGCCCAGCCCGGTTCCCTCGATAACGCGGTGCGGCTTCGGCTGGAAGCGGGTGTATTCCTCAAACAGCTTTTCGAGCTGCGCTTTTGTCATTCCATGCCCCGTATCCTTCACGGACAGAACCAGCGTAACATTGTCCGCGTCGCGCGGCACGGTTTCCACTCGCAGCGTAATAACGCCGGTATCCGTGTACTTAAAGGCGTTAGAGAGCAAATTATTCAGTATTTGCTTTATGCGAAGCTCGTCGCCGATTAGATGCGCATTGACGTTTTCGTCAATATCGAGCACAAAATCGATGGGCTTGCTATTGGCGAGCATTATGTTCAGCTGTACGGAATCGTTGATCAGGCCTGCCAATTTATACGCGGACGGCGAGATATCCAGCTTTCCCGCTTCGATTTTCGTAAAATCCAGTATGTCGTTTATGATGCCCATCAGCAAGTCGCAGGATTTATGTATCCTGTTAAGCCCGTTCATAGTATCCGCCGGCAGCGCTTTATTCTGCGCCAGCATCTCCGTTACGCCAAGAATGACGTTCATCGGCGTGCGGATTTCGTGGCTCATGTTCGCCAGGAAGGATGATTTGGCCCTGTTTGCGACCTCGGTTTCTACCAAAGCTTCCTGCAGCTTCGCGGAGGTGGCGGCAATTTCGTCCATCATCTCGTTTTGATCGCGCAGGTCGCGCGAATAGGCCGCGACCACATAGTCGTTGCCGTAACGAACGCGGTACAGGATGTTTTCCGCCGGTATCGGCGTGCCGTCCAGCAATTGAAACATCACCTTATAGTTGCAGTAGCCCCTTTCAAAGGCCGTCTTAACGCCTCCGTATATCTTATCGATGGATTTTTGCCCGTCGGGCTGATATTCCGGCAGAAAATCGAAAAAGCGCCTGATATACTCCTTTTTGTCTTTCAGCTCGTATAGCCTCACGACGGCTTCGTTGCATTCGATAATCTTATATTCCTTGTTCCAAAGGCGGCAGGCAAGCGGAGTGGCGTCCAGCATCAGCCGCACGCGCTCCTCCGCTTCGCTTATCAGCTTTGTATCCTTGTAGCCGATAACGGCGTTTGCCAGCACGAAGCTGGCGGAGCGCAGAAGCCCCACCTGATAGTCGCTGAATACCGCCTCCTCGTAAAGGTTTTCAAAAACCACAAAGCCCCAGAAATTGCCGCCGTTTATTATCGGTATCGCGAGTACGGTTTTTAGCCCGTAGGATTCCAAAAGATCGGCTCTTTCCATAAGCCGCACAGGGCCGTTAATACATTTGCCCGTTGTAAGAATCTTGTCCCACCACGGCAGAAAGTCTTTATAGGCGATGTCCGCGAACGCGCTTAGGGGCGCGACCGTTCCGCCGGACTGCTTTACCCAGCGGTACACCTGCGACGTATGCAGGCCGTGCGCCCGTTCGGTGTTGCAGAAAATGGACATTCTGTGGAATTTGACCGTTTCCGAAAGCAAGGACACGCATTCCGACATCGTATGTTCAAAGGAATCCCTGTCTTCGGCCAGGAGCATCGAAGACAGGCTGTTTATGAGGTCAAGCGCCTTTTCGCGCAGGAGAATCTCGTCACCGGCCTTTTTTAGTATGGTTATATCCGTATTCTGCTGTATATGCACCTTGCGGTTGTCGATCCAATTTATAGTGCCGTCGACCTTGTACAGGCTCATATCCGAGATGTGATATTTGTGTTCCCACACAATATTTGTATCGGGGTTCTTCTTTAGTTCATCCTTTTTGCACCATGGGCACCGGCCCTTTTGATTGACATAGAAGCATTGCCAGCATTTCATGCCGACAATATCAGCGCCGAGGTTGAAGTCCTTGATCATTTTCTGATTCAAAAACAAAATTTCGTCGGTATCGATATCGCTGACAAAGATATGCTCGTTGATAGAGTCGAGTATGCTTTCCAGCATCCCATGCTGCTGGATACGCTCCGTTATGTCTTCGACCATCCCCTCGATCTTTAAAAGCTTGCCGGCCGAGTCTCTTACCGCCACGGCCATGGAATGAAAATATCTGTATGCGCCGCTTTTCGTTCTCAGCCGGCAATCGAACACCCTTGGCGCAGAACCGTCCAGATCTTCGCCGTGTTCGTAGATGGAAGCCATTACGTGATCCTTATCCTCGGGATGGAGGCGCTCCGCCCAAGCGTCAAGGGTTCTTGGGGCGTCATTTTCTTCTCCTGTAAAGCCCAGCAGGCGAAGGTAGGCTTCCGATAGTATGAGCCTATTATCCGGATGGCTGAAGCCGCCGTCCACAACTTTTATCTCCCACGGGGCGACGCCGGGCAAGCCGGACGAAAGAATACGATTAAGCCCGCTGTTTGCCGCGGCTTCCTGTTCGCTTAGCGTACGCTGTTGCTTTAGTACACGGTTAAATAGACGGGCGGATTCCCGTTCTTCAGATAAGAGCTTTTCGCAGTCGATTTCAAAGTCGCCGGTTTTTTGCGCATCAAGCAAGCGGCAGAGCTCGTCAGCCAGACATTTTTGTCCCACAGTTCCCGATGTCATGTACCCGATACTTCCTCTTGATATATTTGCGTCTTACTACGCGATCATTAAAGTGGCATTAAACTTTTTCTCTCGTTTGGCCCGCCTTGCTTTACTCTGAAAGACGGATAGTTTCCAACACATCGTCGAAATGACATATATATACCAATATGTCATATTCTGCTATTTAGTATAGGCTCGGGCTTCTTTCGTGGTCAAGGTAATTTACAAATACCGCCATATATTTACAGAAATGATACAATCTGCAAATTCCTCCCGTATAGCGGCAGGATTAAAGCGACTTGAATGTCGCTATTGTAAATCATATCCATCTTTGGTATGATTGCCCATATAGCGCGAGGGCGCGCCTATAGTACATTGGTATTCTTACGAGAGAACCAACGATTTTACTCGGAGGGGTTACAATGGCCGAAAAGAAAGCCTATAGCTTGCTCATCGTTGACGACTTGCTTCCAAATCTGCGCATGCTGGTGGATATTCTGAAATCCGACTACACTATCCACGTCGCGAAGAACGGCCCGGAGGCCATACGCTCCGCCATTGAAAAGCAGCCGGACGTGATCCTGCTCGACGTCGTTATGCCGGATATGGACGGCTATGAGGTAATTACCGTTCTCAAGAGCGACGAGCGCACACGTAAAATCCCCGTCATCTTTGTTACCGGGCTGAATGACGAAAGCCACGAAGAAAAGGGGCTCGCGCTTAACGCCGCCGATTATATTACAAAGCCCTTCAATCCGGCTATCGTCAGGCTTCGGGTACAAACGCAAATAAAAATCATTTCGCAGATGAGGATAATCGAGTCCACGCGCAACCGCGATACGCTAATAGGCATATTCAACGAGCTGGACGCGCTCGTAAACGTCAACGACCTCGAAACGCGTCAGGTACTGTTCCTCAACGACAGCTACAGGAAGTATTACGGCATCGAAGGCGATTGCGCGGGCCGGCTGTGCCACGAGATTTTGCAGCGCTCGGACGAGCCGTGCAAGGACTGCCCTTTACAAAGGCTGCGCGAAAGCCACGACAGCGTCGTCGTTTGGGATCATAACGAAGCCGTATACGACGGCATACTGCGCAAGACCTCGAGGATTATCGACTGGGGCGACGGCAAAAAGGCCCACTTGGAATTCGCTACGGATATTACGGCAACCAGAAAGCTGGAGAAGGATATCCTCAAGCTCGAATCGGAGGTCGAGAAGGTATATTACGACCCGCTTACGGGCATATACAGCCGTCGCTTCTTTGAAGAGAATATAAAGCTTATCATCAGCTCCCTGTCCCGCGCGGGAAGCGTTTTGAGCCTGATGATGATCGACATCGACTATTTCAAGAAGTATAACGATACCTACGGCCATCTTCAAGGCGACGAATGCCTGAAGCTTGTAGCCGGAACGATACAGGGAACCGTCGCCAGAGCGGACGATTTTGTCGCGCGCTACGGCGGCGAGGAATTTGTCGTCGTACTGCCAAATACAGGCGAGCAAGGCGCGCGCATCGTGGCGGACAAGATATTGAACGCCGTGCGCTTTAGAGCCATACCCCATGAAAAGAGCGACGTCGCGAGCCATGTCACCGTTTCAATCGGCGTTATGACCAGCAGCGTAAAGCATACGCACAGCCGCGAGGATTATCTGAAATTTGCGGACGAGCAGCTGTACCTATCCAAAGAATCCGGGCGCGACAGATATACTCTGGCCCTGCTTGAGCCGCAAGCATAGCCGGCCGGCACTATAAGGAGGCGCATCATAATGTTGACAAACGTCCTGCAAAAGCTCGGGCAGCTTGCGGAATCCGGCGAAATCTCCGATTTCGAAATCGACGCGTCGCAGTTTTCGCCCCAAGAACGGGAGGCGGCGGGGCTGCTTCGCCAAGCGCTGAAGAAACACAGGGCCGCGGTTGAACACGACCTTATCAAATACCGGCTTACGAACGAGGCGCTGGGCATCGCCCATTGGGATATGGACGTCATCAACGGCGATCCTGTCAATCCGGCCAATCCGTTTAACTGGTCGCGGGAGTTTCGCCGCATGCTCGGCTTTTCAAATGAAAGCGACTTTCCGAACAAGCTTTCGAGCTGGTCAAATCGCCTGCACCCGGAGGATAAGGAACGGACTTTACACGCGTTGGAAGCGCATTTGACCGACGCCACAGGCAAAACGCCATACGACCTTGAGTACAGGCTATTGACCAAAAACGGGGAATACCGCAATTTTCGCGCCGTCGGCCTGACTCTTAGGGACGATTCGGGCGTTCCGCTTCATGTGGCGGGAGCATTGGAGGATATCACGGACAGCGTTCACCAACAGGAGATGTTGGAGAATATCCTTAATACCGTGGACAGCTATATCTATGTAAGCGATTTGGAAACGGACGAGATGCTGTTCGTCAACCGCAAAATGATGGGCGACTATGGCTTAGAGGAAAGCTACAAGGGCGAAAAGTGCTGGAAACGTCTCCAAGAGAACCAGAGAGGCCGGTGCCCCTGGTGCAGGAAGGATGAGCTGCTAAAAAACCCGGCCAAGCCCGTCGCATGGGAATTCTACAGCCCCGTTTCCCGCAACGACCTGTACAAGATCGACCGCGTGATAGAATGGCCGGGCGGCCGTAGGGTTCATATGCAGCAGAATATGGACGTTACCGATATCAAGCGCGCGCAGGAAGACCTAAAACGGGCGGAAGACCGCGTTAAGCTGATGTTTGATACCACTCCGCTTGCCTGCCGACTGTGGAATAAGGATCTCGATATGATCGAGTGCAACGAGGCCGCCGTAAAGCTGTTTGGGCTTCGGGATAAGCGCGAGTTTCAGGAGAGGTTTTTCGAGCTTACGCCGGAGCTCCAGCCCGACGGGCGCGTCTCGGGCGAAATTATCCGCAACAGCATCATGAAGGCTTTTGAGACCGGCAAATGCATATATCAGATCGAATTCCGGCTCCCCGACGGCACGGCTATGCCGTCGGAAAACTCGCTGTACCGGGTGCGCTATGGGGAAGACTATGTCGTTGCCGGTTATACTAGGGATTTGCGCGAACAGAAGAAGATGATAGCCGAAATAGAAAGCACAGCCGCAAAGCTCGAAACCGCGCTTGCGGACGCGAAGGAGGCCAATAAGGCGAAAAGCAGCTTCCTTGCGCATATGAGCCACGAAATACGCACGCCGCTCAATGCCGTCGTCGGCTTTACGGAGCTTGCGCTTCGAACGGACAAGCTCGACGCCGATATGGAGGAGAAGCTTAGCAAGGTGCATTCCGCGGGCATCACCATTTTAAGCCTGGTCAACGATATTCTCGACATCTCCAAGATAGAATCCGGGAAGCTGGAGCTGTATCCGACACAGTACGATACGCCGAGCCTGATTAACGATATCGTGACGCTGAATATCATGCGCCTCGGAGAAAAGCCCATCAACTTTAATCTCGACGTCGATGAAAACCTTCCGGTTCTGCTCTATGGAGACGAGCTGCGCTTAAAGCAGATTTTTAACAATTTGCTGTCCAACGCGTTTAAATACACCCACGCGGGAACGGTCACATGGCGGATATCGTTTGAGCGCAGTGATAACGACGTATGGCTTATCGCAAGCGTAGCGGACACGGGCGTCGGAATGAAGCCGGAAAGTATTCATAAGCTGTTTGACGATTATAATCAGGTGGCCGACAAAGCGCTCCGTACGATTGAGGGAACAGGCTTGGGTTTGCCGATTGCGCAGCGCCTCGCCGAAATGATGGACGGCGCAATAACCGTCGAAAGCGAGTATGGCAGAGGTTCAACATTCCGTATCAGGCTGCGCCAAGGTTTTGTAAACGACACTGTGATTGGCAAGGAGGTGGCCCGGAATCTCGCCGTACAGCGCTACACTCTCGCCAAAAGCGAAGCAAGCGCGAAGCTTGTCTATTTAAATCTTTCGTATGTGCATCTGCTGGTGGTCGACGATATTGAGACAAACCTTGACGTTTTCAAAGGCATTGTAAAGCCCTACGGCGTAAAAATGGACAGCGCGACAAGCGGGCCGCAGGCCATCGGAATGATCCGGCGGGGTAAGCCGCGCTACAGCGCCGTCTTCATGGATCATATGATGCCCGGAATGGACGGCATTGAAGCGACGCGAATAATCCGGGAGGAAATCGGGACGGATTACGCGCGCAATATCCCCATAATAGCTTTAACGGCAAACGCGATTGTAGGCAATGATAAAATGTTTTTGGATAACGGGTTCCACGACTTCATATCCAAGCCCATTGATACCGCCAAATTGGACTCGGTGCTTCGCCGGTGGGTCAGAGACAAAGATCTCGACGCGGAGTTAATAAGAGCGCACGGAAGCATATATAAAACATCTTCGCCCTCCGGCGACGAGGAAGCAATTAAAACGCTTCTCGCAAACGCCTCGATCGAAGGGCTGGACATGGATAAAACGCTTAAGCGCTTTAATGGCGATACAACCGCGGTTCTCAATGTACTTCGCTCCTATGTTATGAATATCCCGTTTCTCATAAACGCGCTGGACGGTTATTTAGCGGAGGAGAATTTAAAGGATTACGCTATCGCCGTTCATGGGATTAAGGGCCCAAGCTACACTATCTTTGCCTACACGGTGGGGCAGGCTGCCGAGATGCTGGAAAAGGCCGCTAAAGAGGGCAATGTGAGCGCGATTAGGAGGCTGCATTCCGTTTTTATTCGCAACGCCGAGCTGCTTCTGCGCGAAATCGGCAATGCTCTGCAAGAAATAGACTCTTCCAAAGACAGGCCAATCGTATCCGAGCCCGAACCGGCGCTTCTTACAGAATTGCGGGAAGCCTGTATGGCCTCCGACCTTGATAAGGTGGATAAGCTCATGGAACGATTGGAGTATCTCCGCTATGAGCGCGGCGAAAAGCTTATAGCATGGCTGCGCGAGCAGGTTGACGACATGAACTACGATTTGATAGCGGGCGGGGAGTGGCCGGCGGATTGATACGCCGCCCGAAGGCTTGTCCTGCCCTCAAGCGGCGTATTGTGTGATATTCTGATTTGGCATCGTATACAAATAGCATGGCTCACCGGTTTGCCGGTGAGTTTTGTGTTGTCCAAATATCCAAACGTTTGAGCTCGTCGGCCAGACCTTGATGCCCCACAGTTCCCGATGTCATGCGCCCGATGCCGGGGTGTGATTCCCGTGAGGCGATACCTTTAGCCATCCGTTGAGCTATATATTCTTGAATCGATTAAAAGCGCCATATAGTTGACGCGTAATCATCGAAGCAAGATACCACGGGCCGGGTTCGTATATCTATATCTGTCCGGCCTGTGCATCTGGTTTGGATGCCAAAACTTGAATCATCTGTTTTCAACATATTAGACAAGCGGCGTTTCATACGCTTTAGTATCATATTCTGTAAGGGCTTTTTTTGATAACATGCCGCCAGCTTTCGGAAATGAGCGAAATGGACATTACCCGTGTCGGCGTGGAAACTCTTGTTGACATCGGCGGCATAAGAATAGACGCTTCCTTGCCGGCAGCGTTGCGTATGGAGAGCTATTTGAAACAGATCAAGAATCCATATTGCTTTTTGTGTGAGAATACCCCAGTAAAAGTCGGATTTGCGTCCGGCGGCGGTTATCTCGAAGAAAAGCTTCTGGATTATTTCGTCGGCTTAAAAAGCAGATGAACGGGCAGACAAGTTGTTTTTGTCGCGGTATAATTGTCATGTGATTATGAAGGGAAGGAGGTACAATGGCTCGCATCAGAAAGGCAGCACAGGCCGCAAAAAATCGCACATGGCGGGTGGCGCTCTATATTCGGCTATCCAAAGAGGACGGAAACGATGAAAGTCTTAGCGTCTCGAACCAGCGCAAAATCCTTCAAGAGCATATACGCAACAGCTTTGAGGAAGAGTACGTCATCGTCGATACCTACGTTGACGACGGCAACACCGGGACAGATGTCAACCGCCCCGATTTCATCCGTATGGAACGGGATATAAAGAGCGGAAAGGTGAATTGCGTAATCGTAAAGTCGCTTGCCCGCGCTTTCAGGAATCTTGGCGATCAGCAGAAGTACCTTGAAGAATTTTTCCCCTTGTATGGAGTTCGCTTCATAAACATAGGGAATCCCTTCATCGACACCCATGTAAATCCTCGTTCCGTTTCCGGCTTGGAAGTGCCGATTCACGGCATGTTCAACGAGCAGTTTGCGGCTAGCACGTCGGAAGAAGTGAGAAAGACTTTCAACACCAAGCGCAGGGAAGGCGAGTTTATCGGCGCTTTTGCCCCGTATGGCTACAAAAAGCATCCCGATAACAAAAACTGCCTGATTATCGATCAGGAAGCAGCCGAGGTCGTAAAGGACATTTTCACTTGGTTTCTTTATGGCATGGAGCGGCCCGGACACGAGGAAAGCGGCAGCCTTAGCATCAACGGAATAGCTAAAGAGCTTAACGAGCGCGGCATACCGTGTCCGGCCAGCTACAAGAAGCAGCAAGGATTCAAGTATTATAATCCGCATAATCGCTATAAGGAATGCTAGCGGGTACGACCATTTCAAGAATCCTGAAAGACCGCTTGTACACCGGTTGCATGGTACAGGGGAAATACCGCGTTATCAGCTACAAAATCCACAAGCAGGTTAAAACGCCGGAGGACGAATGGTTTGTTGTAGAGGGCACGCATGAGCCCATCATAGAGAAAAGCGTTTTTGATGAAGTACAGCGCCGCCTCGAACGCGACACGCGAACGGCGAACGGCGAAAAGGAGTTGCATCTGTTTTCCGGCTTATTGCGGAAGGTCGCTGCATAGAAAGACCTCGAAAAACTACGTGTACTACTTCTGCCGGACGCCGCAAATGCGGGAGGACGCTTGTACAAAACGATCCGTTCGGAACGATATCTTGGAATCGATCACCTTACAGGCGATCAAGGTGCAAATAGCCCTAGTGGAGAATCTGGCGAAGATAATCGAACAGATCAACAAATCGCCCAGAGTGAACAACCAGTCAAACCGGCTAAACGCTATGCTAAAACATCATGAGGGCGAACACGCGAGGCTTACGAAAATATCCGACGCACTCTATGCGGACTGGAAGGATGGCGATATCACACGGGAAGAATACCTTCGCTTGAAAGCCGATTATGCCGCAAGGATTGATGAGGTGGCGAAAGCTGTTCAAAAAATCCGTGACGATTGCGACGTGATCGCCGGTGGTGTTACTGCCGACAACCCATACTTTTTAGAATTTAAGAAGTATAGAAACATAAGCCGCTTAAAGCGTGATATGCTGGTTGATCTAGTGGATTCGATTTCCGTTCACAAGAACGGAGAGATTGAGATTCTGTTTAACTTTGCCGACCAGCATCAGCGTATAACCGATTTCATCGAGAACAACGAGCGGGAGCTAGTGGTTCTAGGAAAAACGCAATCCGCATGAGCATCCGATTATTCTATCGGAAAAGTTGTGTATAAACGCTAGTCGCGGTTGCGCCGGTGGGGCCTGTAGCGCCGGTGGGGCCTGTCGCGCCAGTGCCGGTCGCT
>QMCD01000293.1_pt1 | contig 35629 bp, 29 predicted proteins | sample 1821841 | NCBI WGS metagenome assembly QMCD01 (sample SAMN01991225, study PRJNA193472) | Termite gut metagenome, whole genome shotgun sequencing project. | isolation source: worker | host: Macrotermes natalensis
AGAACGTATTGCTAAATTTTGGAGGCTATTTTCACAAATGCTAAAACCAAATGATAGGCTGAAGAATATTTGTGTAATTAATTTTTAGAGATTATATATCTACTTCAATCCATTTGCAATGCATCTATTGTTTTTGTATTTTTTGCTACAAAAAAAGATGGGATTACCAATACTCCAATACTGATGACCATAACACCTAAATTTATAAGCAATACCTGCCAAAAATCAACCTCAATCGGAACAAAGGAAACATAATAATTGTCAGGATTGAGTGTAATAATATGATATTTAGCTTGCAGAAAACATAGAATCAACGCGATTGTATTTCCAAGCAATAATCCTGTTGCTAAAATCTTTCCGGAAATATACAGAAATACGTTTCGGATAACCGTATTGGTGCAACCCAAGGTTTTCAAAATACCGATGGTAGGAATATGCTCCAAAGAAATCGTTAATTGTGTCGAAATCAAAGAAACACTTGTTACAATAATAATCAATATAATAAGTATATATACATTTTGATTGAAAAGGCTAATCCAGTCGAAAATATCACGGTTGCGTTCTACAATTGTACTTGCAAGCAAATCGGGTGGAAGGATGTCATTAATTTGCTGATTAACAATTTCCAGATTTTCAAAATCATCAATTAATATTTCAATGCCGCTTACCTGATTGGGTTGCCAGTCGTTTAACTTCTGGATGTGGGCAATATCACACAAAACAACATTTTTATCAAATTTTCCCAAACCGGTGTTGTAAACTCCTGCAATAGTAAACATGCGTTGACGTACCGGATTTTGCACAAAGTAAGTCAATAAGCGTTTTCCCGTATCCAAAAAGAGTTTGTTGGCTAATACTTCCGAAATAAGAACCTCATTGGAAGCAGCAGAATCATCGAACAAAATAAAATGTCCTTTCAGAAGATGTTTTTCAAAAAAAGACGAAGGATATTCTTTTTCGACTCCTTTAAAAACAACACCTTCTATATCTTCGTCTCCTTTTATAATACCTGCTTTCATGGAAAAAGGCTGCATACTAACAACATGATCCAATTGGGCAATTTGCTGATATACATCTAAACTTTTGTCAATAGGTGTATTTTCATAAGATTGGTTATTGTCAAAATGGGAAATTTCTATGTGCGAACCAAAACCAACCATTTTCTCTTTTATTTCACTTTTGAAACCGGTGGTGATGGCAAAAGCAAGTATAAGAATAATCACTCCCAAAGCCACACTGATAACAGAAACGCTAACGATCGGCTTGGATATCCGCTGACTATCGTGCGAAATTAATTTCTTAGAGAGAAAAAAACCGATGTTCAAATCAACAATTTTTTATTTCAAGAAAATATTGAACCCTGCTTTAAATGAAATATTGTAAAAATATTCCGGTCGGTCAGTAAGATTGTATAAGACATAAAAATAAGTCGATGCTCGTCCAAAACGCTGATAATAGCCTCCTCCCATTATTATATTATTTGCCCATATTCGATCTTTAATCAATTGAGAGGAAAGATATTCGTCAAAATTCATCGCTTCATAACCGACATGTAATCCTATGTAATTAAAGAAATGACCTTCCACAAACGCTCTCGCTCCAAACATGTGATAGGCTTCTTTGGAATAGTCATCATAGTTAAGCGTATAAGTTCCCCCTATTCCGACGGCAACCCATTTATTAAAATGATACGATATATCAGGGGAAATGGAGAAGTAAACTCCTCCGCCAATTTGCAAGCCAAGAGTTCCTCCGATAGCTATTTTTTCCAGAATTTTATCATTCTTATAGTCTGACGAGCGGGAAGAGTCAATGGATGTATTGGGCGCCTGGTGATACGTTACTTTCACATCATCGGTTTGACCAAATAAAACGACCATCGGACAAATCAGTAAAAATAATCCGACAACAAAAAACCGAAATCCAAAACGATGACTGTGCATATACTTTTATTTTTCTACAGGCAGACTTTTATCTAGTTCTTCATGCCAAGGCAAACCGTATATATTTAGTTTTTCCATAAATGGATCAGGATTAAATTCTTCTACATTCATAACGCCTGTTCCTGTCCATTGATTGGTCAAAACCATCATCGCTCCTATCATGGCAGGGACTCCTGTTGTATAAGAAACAGCTTGTGCTTTACACTCTTTATATACTTCTTCGTGATTACAATTATTCCATACGTAATATGTGCGGTCTTTTCCGTCTTTGATTCCCCGTATCTGACAACCAATGGAAGTCTCTCCTTTGTAACCTTCGCCCAAACTTGCCGGTTCGGGAAGAACGGCTTTCAAAAATTGCAAAGGAACAATTTCCTTACCTTCATAATTAATTGGCTTAATGCTTGTCATGCCCACTTCTTGCAACACATTCAAAACATTGATATATTTCTGTCCGAATGTCATCCAAAAACGTGCTCTTTTTAAAGTCGAGAAATTCTTTGTCAGGGATTCCAATTCTTCATGATAAAGCAAATAAGATTCTCTCTCTCCAATATTTGGATAATTGATAGGTTTATGAATTTCCAAAGGTAAAGTTTCTATCCATTTTCCGTTTTCCCAATATCTTCCTTTTTGAGTGATTTCCCGAATATTAATTTCCGGATTGAAATTGGTGGCAAATGCTTTTCCGTGATCGCCTGCATTACAATCAACAATATCTAAATAATGCATTTCATCGAAGTAATGCTTCTTAGCGTATGCCGTAAAAATGCCCGATACTCCCGGATCGAAACCGCAACCCAAAACCGCCAGGATGCCTGCATCTTTAAACTTTTGCTGATATGCCCATTGCCAACTGTATTCAAATTTGGCAACATCCTTGGGCTCGTAATTTGCCGTATCCAAATAGTTTGTTTGGGTTGCCAGACAGGCTTCCATTATGGTCAAATCCTGATATGGCAATGCTACATTAATAACAATATCAGGTTTAAACGAATTGATTAACTCTATTAGCTGTGGAACATTATCCGCATCTACTTGTGCTGTTTTAATACGGTCTTTTCCGACAAAAGCAGCTATTTTATCACATTTTTCTTTTGTACGGCTTGCCAATAATATATCCGAAAAAACTTCCGGCACAGAAGCACACTTAAAAGCAACAACAGCTCCAACTCCTCCGGCTCCAATAATTAATACTTTTCCCATGTTATTTTTTGTGATTGTATGCAAAATTATACATTTCTTGTCTTCAACTGTCTTTTTATCAATGAAGGCTTATTCTTAATTATTATCAAGAGTAAACCTTCATGCTTTTTTAACCATTCATCGAAATTAGAAACTCATCGTTAGAAATAGTATTATGCATCCTTGTTTTTAAAAATTCCATGGCTTCTACCGAATTCATATCTGACAAATGATTCCGTAAAATCCATATTCGTTGTAAGGTTTCCTTATCATGCAACAAATCATCTCTCCGCGTACTGGACGCAACAATGTCCACCGCAGGGAATATTCGTTTGTTTGACAGCTTTCTATCTAATTGAAGCTCCATATTTCCAGTGCCTTTAAATTCTTCAAAGATAACTTCATCCATTTTAGAACCGGTTTCAGTTAAAGCTGTAGAAATAATGGTTAATGAGCCTCCGTTTTCAATCTTTCGAGCTGCACCGAAGAATCGTTTAGGTTTTTGCAAAGCATTTGCTTCTACCCCGCCGGATAATACTTTCCCTGAAGCCGGAGCGATCGTATTATAAGCACGTGCCAAACGTGTAATAGAATCTAACAATATACAAACATCGTGTCCACATTCTACCAAGCGTTTTGCTTTTTCCAAAACGATATTGGCAATTTTGACATGCCTGTCGGCAGGTTCATCGAAAGTAGAAGCAATAACTTCTGCATTCACACTGCGTTCCATATCGGTAACTTCTTCCGGACGTTCGTCTATTAACAAAATAATCAGATAAATTTCAGGATGATTTTCAGCAATTGCATTAGCAATTTCTTTCAATAAAACGGTTTTACCTGTTTTTGGTTGTGCCACAATCAATCCACGTTGTCCTTTTCCGATAGGAGCAAACAAATCAATAATCCGAGTTGAAATGTTTGAGCGATCTTTTTTGCGAACTAAATTGATTTTTTCATCAGGGAAAAGAGGCGTAAGATAATCAAATGGAATACGGTCACGTACCTCATCAGGAAATTTATTGTTGATTTTGTGAACTCTCAATAATGGAAAAAATTTCTCTCCATCTTTCGGCGGTCTCACATCCCCTTCTATTACATCTCCCGTTTTCAAACCGAACAGGCGTATTTGAGATTGGGAAACATACACATCATCAGGAGAATTCAAATAATTATAATCTGACGAACGAAGAAATCCAAAACCATCATTCATGATTTCCAAAACACCTTCTGCTGTAATGTTACCACAAAATTCTATTTTTTTCGGTATATATTCTGCGGAATCATTATTTGATTGTCGTTCCTGCTTTTGTTCTTCTTTCGGTTCCTGTTTCTGTTCTTGCTTTAAAGCGACTGTTTCTCGAAATTCTTCCGAAATCTCTTCTGCAATCTTTTGCTTTATACTATCAATAAATGCCTGCGTTTCATCATCTAAATGGCGGGACCTTTCTTTTAGAGCTTGCTCAGGCTGTTCGGAAATTGATGGTTTGTCTATCTGTATTTCATCTTTGGTTTTACGTCCTCTTTTCCTTTTAGAAAGTTCATCTTCCGGTAAAATCGGAGGCTGTGTTTCTGCTTGAACAGTTTTTTCTTCCGACACTGTTTCTTTTTCGGGTTCATCTTCCAAGGATAGAGTTGTTTGCGGAGTTGCTTTCACTTCTTCATTCTGAAACTCTAAAATTCGATAAATGAGTGCCTGCTTGTCAAGCTTTTCACATCCTTGCAGTTTTCTGCTTTTTGCTAATGTTCGTAATTCTGTTGTTGATTTGGTGTTTAATGTACTAATGTCCAAATGTTGAATTTTATTTGCCATATATTTTATATAAAAAATAGTTCTGTGAAAAATATGGATTTTTGTTATCAATCTCGGCGAGATTGATACTTAGATATTTTTTGCAAAGATATATTTTTTTCTAAAATGATTAGGCAAAAAGATTGATTTTGCCTGAATTTTCTATCTGGAATTTTAATGATTCACTATAAAACATTATATAATAGCACTTTGTTTGAATTTTTATTTCAAAAATGCTAAATAAAAAAATCGGCAAGTTTAGAGCTTGCCGATTTTTTAAATAATTTTTACTAAAACTACCTACGTCTTGAAACTGTATTAGACTTAGGTTCTTCTTTTGTTTCTGTTGCCGGAGCTGGAGCTGCCGGAGCAGGTTCTGTTTTTACTTCCTCTTTCTTTGGAGTAGCAGTTTTAGTTGTCGTTTTTTTCGTAGCAGTAGATTTGTTAGCTTCTGCTTCTGCCAAAGCTTGTGCTTCTGCTTCCAATTTTGCTTGTTCTTCTGCCAATCGTGCAGCTTCTTCTTCCGCTGCTTTTTGATCTGCTTCTACCTGTGCGATAGAATCTTTAATACGTTGTTCTTCTGCTGCTTTTTCTGCTGCACTTGGGCCACAAGCTACAAAAAGCATACCTGCTACAAATGTTAATGCAAATATTTTTTTCATTTTCTTTAATTATTTTATGGTTAATGTTTATTATTGTTTTGTATAAGTTAAAGTTAAAGTCACATTGTTAACATCATCTTTAATAGGAACGCTAACAATAAGTGTATTTTCATCTAATGTAATAATGGTATTATTAGTCATATTTTCATCATAATAAGGAAGATAAAACCTTGTGAAAGCTGTTTCTTCAGCATTCAATTCCCAAGTTCCTAAGGTTATTTCAGAGGCATCACCACAACCATAACCTTCCTCTTCTCCTAAGTCAACAACACTTTTTTTGTCTTTTCCTGGATTTAATTTTTGTGATTTATCAGTATTAAAATACATAATATCATCTTTTTCACAATCTCTAATAAATCCTTGAAATAAATCAGTAACAGGAGCACCTACTTCTAACTGATAGGCAGGGTCAGAAGTTGCTGTTGTAAGCTTCCAACCATTCTTAGCTTCGGTCAGGTAATCATAACCTGTTTTTTCATCATCTTTTTTACATGAAGTAATACAAACTACTAATAGTGTAGATACTGCAATCATTAAAATACTTTTTTTCATTTTTTTCTTTTTTAGTGAATAATATTCGTTATAAATTATTTGTGTGTTTTACACCTTGCAAAAGTATAAAAAAAATATCTATAAATTAATCATTTGGACGAAATTATTATTAAATATTTTTTTGATACATTTTCTGCATAAACATTTAAAAAACAAAAATGTTTAATTGTGTAAAAATATTATTGGACTTATTCGGAAAATGAATTACCCGAATTGCTTCACTGCCCTGGCAAGGAAGGGTGTCAGGAAGGATGCAGAAGCACCCAAACGTGAAATATATAAACGTGGGTTCGGGGTTTACTTATTTGATTAATAGAAGTTACTCAAGTTAAATTGAAGTTACAGGAAGTTATAAAATTGAAAGTTTAAACATTGTACTATTCTACTATTATATTATTATAACTTCTTAACTTCTTAACTTCTCTAACTTCCATACTATTTCACCGTTTACCATCCACTCGTTTACTCATTTACTTATTCCCTTATTTACTATTGTCATCTCGAACTCACGTTATATAAGAGCATAGAAACTCTATTTGAGATGATCTCCAAACCAACTTTCGACAGTTTCATTATAAAAAGGCACATTATTTGTATAAACATTAAAAAAAACGATATAAACATTTTAAAAACAAAATGTCATGAAAACAAGAATAAGAATAACAGTCATTCTGGCACTTTTCAGTCTTTCTTTCCTGAGTGCATCGGCGCAGTACAACAAGAAAAATACGCGAGATTTTATCAACAGAACATCTTACATTATCGGTGAGGCTTATGATATGGTATATTTCTACGGATATTACTCACAGGGTAATTTATCCAATGCGGTAAATCATCAGAATTATGCGAAGTTTTTATATAGCATTGGAAACTATCGCAACGCCATTTACCATTCCGATCAGGCACGTAGATATGCGTTGGGCATAATATACAGTTCTAACAATTATTGGAACAACTATTATCGTCCGTATTATTATTCCTATCGTCCGCCACAGACAAACAGACCGCCACAAGGACATAATAATAACAGACCTCCGCAAGTCAATACACAGTACGGACACAGAGGAAGTTCTACTAACGTTACTTCTACCACAAGAAACAACAATAGCAATAACATTGCCCGTACATCTAAATATGTCTCTTCCGGAAAGGATGTTGAAACAAAGGATTTCGAGACATGGGAACAGAATTATTATTCCAAAGAAGAATTATCCATACTGGAAAATTCCAACAGACCTTCCGAAAAAGAACTTGAAGCCACAGTAATGAACAGCAATAATATTCGTCGGATTGCAAATGATGAGGAGGTTATCAAAAGCGGCATAAAAGATTTTTCAGACGATATTAATACGTTTAGGCAAACGCATCAGCAAGAAGCAAAAACGATGGCAATAAGCCGTCCGTCGGATTTTGGAACAACGCCTGAGGTTACACGTTCAACAGCAAATAGAACCCCAAGCAGTGTTTCTACTGCCCGTCCTGCTCAGACAACAGTTCCAACACGGTCGCAAACAGCTGCTCCGGCAAGAAGTAATACGGCAACACAAAACAATGCAGTAGTGCCGGCAAATACGAATAAAGCAACGGAAACTCGTTCTGCCCGAACAGCAAATCAAAACAATTCAATAAATACTACTCAAACACGTAGCTCTTCGACGAATCAAAGCACACAAAGGGGAACTACAGCAACACAAAAATCCAATACAAATACCCGTTCAAGATAAATCATATCAAATAAATATAGCGGTTTTTCAAAAAGCTATCCATGCGGATAGCTTTTTTTATGGCATTGGAGATATAAGCTGTATCCAAGTTGCCGGTGCATGTACTTATCTTGCCGCTGCATGTACTTATCTTGGCGGTGCATGTGCTTATCTTGACGGTGCGTGTGCTTATCTTGCCGCTGCATGTACTTATCTTGGCGTTGCGTGTGATTATCTTGACGGTGCGTGTACTTATCTTGACGGTGCGTGTGCTTATCTTGCCACTGCATGTGCTTATCTTGACGGTGCGTGTATTTATCTTGGCGTTGCATGTACTTATCTTGGCGGTGCATGTACTTATCTTGCCGCTGCATGTGCTTATCTTGGCGGTGCGTGTGCTTATCTTGTTGCTGCATGTATTAAAGTAGACGGTGCATAAGCAAGCCTGTAATCCTGAATGAGGAAAGATGGATATTCAAACACTTATTTTCTTATTTTTCCGAAGAGATTCAATAATTATTTATTGGCTGATAACAAGGAAATTATATGTACATATTATTGAAAATACTTTTAATGAAAATTTACAGATATTTAAATTATTTATAATTATCGCAGGGACGATTATCTCTTTCGTTTGTTTTTTTTATACTTTTGCAGAGGTGTAAAATTACTTAAAATAACTTTTACTAAATTTAAAACAGTAGAAATGAATAATTTATTTATAAGGACTTTAGTCATTCTAACTCTCGCCGCAGGATTTTCATTCCCTTCTTTCGCACAATTTCAAATTCCAAACGGAGATTTTGAGCAATGGGATGGAACAGGAGATGAATTTGAACCGATTAGCTGGAGCTCTTTTGGCACAGCAGATTGTTCATTAGGTAGTCTTGTGTGTGGTTTTGCGACAGGCGTTCACCATAATAGAATAGCAGGTGGAAGACCCGGTTCGGCAGGAGCTTACTATTTGAATATTTATGCAGATGATGTGATGGGTATTGCTATTGCTAATGGTAATATAACACTGGGAAGAATCCATGTTGGAAGTTCAACTCCTACAGACCCATCAAATTATAATTATACAAGTAGAAGTAGTTCCGATTGGTCTCATGTATTTACGGCAACACCTGATTCTATATATGTATGGATGAATTTTACAGCAGCAAGCTCTTCATCTCATGCACGAATCAGCACAATTATACATGGAAATACTGACTTTAAAGACCCTAACGAAAATACAAACTCAGCACTATATGCAGGAAAAGCTATTTTGGAATTTCCTCCAACGAATGGATGGGAACAAAAAAAGATTCCTTTTGTATATGACGGGACTGCTTCTCCTTCCTATATTATTATTTCATTAACCACAAATGCAACCCCCGGAGGAGGAAGTAGCGGAGATGCTCTTAATATTGATGATATAGAATTAATTTACAGTGCATGGCTAACTGATATTAAAATGGGAGGAACAACCATTGATGGTTTTGCCATGAATAAATTTGACTATTATAAAGAGTATCCTCGCGGAACAAATCCTTTCATGCCTTTACCTTCTATTACATATACAAAAGAGGTAAGCGATGCAATCGTTAGCGAAAACGTTATTATGGGGGCAAATAACAGTATTGACGGAGCAAAAAAAATCATTCAAGTCACGGCAGAGGATGGTGTAACCGTTAAAACATATACTGTTCATTTTTCCATTTGGAAATCCTCAGATGCCACATTGAAGGCTTTTTCTTATACCCTGAACAATGGAACTCCAATACCTGTCTCTGTTCCAACACAAACACCAGATAGCAGCATTCAAAATATAAATATATTGCTTCCTCCTGGAACAAATACCGCACCTGTAATCTCCGCACCTTCTTTGACAGATACAGGAGCAAGGGTTTCTATTACACAAGCCGCAGTTCCGACTATCAACACTAAGTCAACGGCAATTCTAAAAGTAACAGCAGAAAACGGGGCTATCAAAACATATAATGTTCATTTTTCAGTAGAAAAATCAGATAATGCAAATTTAGCATCCATTAGCTATACTCCTTTTAACGGGAATAATACTCCTGTTATAAATTTTCATGCAGATACCTTAAATTATCATATCGCATTAGCTGCCGGAACCACTATTCCTCCTCGTGTTGCGGCAACAACGGCATGGGCAGGATTGTCTCCCAATATTATACAGGTATCTTCTTTGCCGGGAACAGCAAGCATTACTACAACCGCTGAAGACGGAACCACAACCAAAGTATATACAGTACATTTCACAGTCGCATTGGATACAAATACCGACTTATCATGGATAAGATATGGTGCTGTTGCCATTTCAAATTTTCATGCAGATACCTTAACGTATAATGTTGAATTACCTTATGGTGTAACCTCGGCAACGCTTTCCGCAAAAAGCAGTTCAAGTTTTGCTTCTATTAGCATTCAGAATGCAACGCAAATTCCCGGAACAGCAAGCATTACCGTTACGGCTCAAGATGATGCCTATGTAAAAACTTATACCGTCCATTTTATATTGGGACGAAACAACAATGCCCAATTATCTTCCTTGAAATATACGTTGAATGGAAATCAAACAACAATCCCGAACTTTAATCCGTATCTGGAAAAATATTCTGTTGCATTACCTTCAGGAACAACAATTGCTCCAACAATAGAATATGAATTGCGAGACCCAAATGCTTCAGCAACAGTGATACAGCCAATTTCTCCCAGTGACACGGGAAAAGTTATTGTAACCGCTGAAAATGAAACTACAACAATAACATATACGGTCGCTTTTTCCGTTTTGCTATCAACAGATGCTACATTAAAAGAAATTAAAATTGATACGGTATTATTAGCAGAATTTTCCCCTAATAAGTATTCTTATAATATCGCTTTAGATTCTGCCAAAATTCCGACAATCACAGTAAAAACAAATGATACCAATGCCCGTTATACTATTGTGCTTCCTGAAAAAATTCCCGGACAGGCACAAATAATTGTTACGGCACAAGATACGACAAAAAAAGCAAGCTATCGACTCAATTTGTCGGCGGCAGCTTCCGACAATCCTGATTTAATAGATTTAGGATACGAATTAGATGGAGTTTATTATCAGGTTCCTGATTTTCATTCCGACAGCCTGATTTATTATATTACACTTCCCTCTCAAACAACAGAAGTTCCTGTTATTATGGGACAAACTGCTGATTTTGGAGCAAGTACTATTATCACTCAGCCAACATCTCCACAAGGAGCAGGATTAATGGTAGTTACTTCTTACGATGAAAGCCATTCAAAGATTTATCATCTTTATTTTTCTGTTGAAATATCAAATAATGCATTGTTGGATAGTTTGTTTTATGATGGAATATATTTGGAAAATTTCCACCCCAATACATTTACTTATAATATTACCTTGCCATATCCTACCGTAACATCTTCTGTTGTGTCTGCCAGAGCACAATCGCGAGTTGCAGTTATTGACTATCGCCAATCATTAAAGGTTAATGATTCTGCTGTTGTTCATATTACGGCAGAAGATTTACAGACAACATGCAGGTATGTTATTCATTTTACTCGTCAACTGTCCCCCATTGCTACATTATCAGAATTATCGTACAGATTGAATGGCGTAGATTCTACCATTACAGGCTTCAATCCTGGTATTACAAGTTATTCTGTCTTTATTGCTCCTGAAACGACATTTATTCCTTCACTTGCATTTACCCCTACCGATAATATGGCTTCTGTGCAATTAATAAAAACGCCCAAACAAACAAATGATACTGCTATAATACGTGTAGTTGCTGAAAATGGACATGATTCAATGGAATATTGTGTTGTATTTGAACGGATAAAATCATCAAACAAATACTTGAAGAGTTTGTCTTATAATGGAATTCCAATTCCTAATTTTCATCATGATACGTTGAATTATTCTATCATATTACCTTGGGAAGAAACACAGGTGCCTGTTATTGAGGCTCAACCGCAATGGGATAGTTCGATGGTTTATCATACCAATCCGAGTGCAGTTTTTAGCACAGCTTCGGTGCAGATAATTGCTGAAGATCAGATGAACTCCAACACTTATATGGTAACCTTTTTGCAGGGTTCCAATGCTACTTTGCAAAATTTAACCTATACATTAAGCGGAACAACTTATGCTATTGATAATTTTAATCCCAATGATACAGTTTATCAAATAGTATTACCTGTTGGAACAACTGATATACCATCATTAAATTATACGCTAACCGATTCTCGAAGTACGGTAAATCTTTCCAATCCGGTACAGATAGATAGTTCTGTTCAAATTGAAATTACAGGCTGGGATAATCTGCATAAAAAAATATATCAGGTATACTTCAAAATAGAGCTTTCCACAGAAGCATTATTATCGGACTTGCAAATAAATGGAATAACAATAGATGGATTTAATTCCAATACATTGGATTATTTTGTAGAATATCCTTTTGGAACAACAACATTTCCAATTGTTAGTGCTACCGCTACTCAACCGGATGCACGTATAGACTATACGCAAATTAATCAATATCCTCAAACTGCTTTTATAAAGGTATATGCAGGAGATACTAATATTCATAAAACGTACACTATTTCTTTTTCCACAGAAGCTGGAAATAATACATATTTGTCTGATATTATAATTGATAATGTTTCCATAAATGGATTTAATAAACATACATTATTTTATACGGTGGAATTAGCCTATGGAACAACCTCCATTCCCATTGTAGGTGCTCAAACTGAAGATGACAGAGCTACTTTTTCAGTTATTCAGGCAGCACAAATAAATGATACTGCAAAAATTATTGCAACAGCTATTAATGGGGATAAATTAACATATTATGTCTTTTTCCAGGAAGGATTAAATAATAATGCTTTAGCTCTCAAGCTACTTATTGATGGCAAAGAGTTGGAAAATTTTGCTCCGACTACACGAAATTATAATTATACGCTTGCTGCCAATTATACCGGCATTCCTGTTGTAACGGCAGAACTTCAAGACGCGAATGCTTCTTATTCGGTTATTGAAGCCAATCAAATTCCCGGACAGACCAGAGTAGAAATAACTGCTGAAGATGGAATTACAACATTCGCTTATCGTATCAATTTTACAAAATCAACTCATGTCGCTAATTTGACAGATAATATAAATATAAAACTATATCCCAATCCAACGAAAAATATTCTACATGTGGATTTACAAGGAATAGAATCTTCTTGCATTTTACAATTATATACGATTGAAGGGAAAGAAATCTCCCAGCATCTATTAAATGAAAAAAATAATATTATTAATATTCAGCCGTTAGTTAAAGGTTTTTATTTTTACAAAATAATGCGGAGTAACGATATAATAGCTACGGGAAAATTCATTAAAGAATAAGTTATACAACAGTATAGATATAATTTTTACAGATGTATAAAATAATATACCGGCAAAAGATAAAGATAATAGGACTGATTAGTTTATTACTATTCCTGTTTTCTTTTACTTCATTTGCTCAAACTTATGTGCTGAAAGGAAAGATTTGTGATGCAAAGGATAAACAACCTCTACCAGGGGCACATGTACTTCCACAATGCAAAACTCCTGTTTCGGGTGTTGCCTGCGATGCGAATGGAATTTATCAGCTGGAACTTAAAGATGCCGAATGTACGGTTCGCTTTCAATTTTTAGGTTACGAAACGGTAGAAAAAACAATCTCTTTCAAAGGAACAAGATCTATGTCCTTGGATATTTCCCTGGAAGCCTCTGATACCCGTTTGGCTGGAATTGAAGTGACGGCAAGCCGATACGAAATAAAAAGAGACGAATCTGTTTCTTCGTTAGAACTTGTGGGGACTAAACAAATAGAAGACCTTAATATCACCAGTTTGGATGGAGCTTTTGATCAGGTAGGCGGTTTGGTTATTGTTAACAATGAACCTCAAATGCGTGGAGGTAGCGGTTTTAGTTCCGGCATGGGTAGCCGTGTAATGATTATGATGGATGAAATGCCGGTAATGCGTGTGGATGCAGGAAGACCGGCGTGGAATTTGATTCCAATGGAAAATGTAGAACAAATAGAAGTCTTGAAAGGGGCTGCATCTGTTTTGTATGGTTCTTCGGCTACTACAGGAGCAATTAATGTTAGAACCGCTTATCCTACCAGTAAACCGGAAACTCGTTTTATTTGGTACAATGGTTTTTACAGCCGTCCCAAAGCAGATTACCGCTGTAGTTGGCCCAAAGGAACTATTCCTTTAACTTATGGCGGAAGCCTTTCGCATGCCCGTAAAATTAAAAAATTAGATCTTACCATAAGTTTTGAATATGCCAATGATGATGGTTTTGTGGGTCAGGAATTGCCTATTAAAACTACAAATGAATATCCCGATCTATACGAAAAAATCAAGAAAGAACAGCGAGGTCGTTTTAATTTCGGCACGCGATATAATTTTAAAGAAGGTGTAACTGCCGGACTGAACGGAAATTTTATGTATTCGGAAAATACGATGAGCCATTTTTGGTATGATGGGGATACCAATATGTATCGCACGTATGAAGGAGCTTTGACTACATTTAAAGATTTGATGTTCTTTTTAGATCCATATTTCAAATATCACACAAAGAATAATTCTTCTCATACGATAAAAGGGCGTTTTATGTACAGTGATAATTGGGCAACTAATAATCAGGATGCATGCTCGGAAATGTATTATTTGGATTACCAATATGCAAAACAATTCAAAAAAATAGCGGACTTTCAAATGTTTGTAGGAGCAGTTGGACAATTTGCCCGTTCGCAAGGAAGTGTTTTTGCCGGAGTTGGTGATACATCGGATATTATTAAACCTAAATATTCTGCCAATGCCGCAATATACGTTCAATTGGAAAAGAAATTTTTAAAGAAAAAAAATCTTACGCTTTTAGGTGGTGCACGGTATGAGTATTTCCAGATTTTTGAAGAGTTCGGACATTTCTTACAAGATGATGAAAGCGGCAATTATGTGGAAGCCAAACCGGTATTCAGAGCCGGAATCAATTATCAAATTGTACGTACATATACTTCATTTCGGGCTTCATTTGGGCAAGGCTATCGTTTCCCTACCATTGGAGAACGGTATATCACTACTAAAGTTGGAAATTATGGATTTTATCCCAATCCTGATTTAAAATCCGAAACAAGCTGGAATGTAGAAATTGGAATACAGCAGATGTTTAAATTATTAGGGATACAGGGAATGGTAGATATTGCAGGTTATTATCAACGATATAATAACTATGTAGAATTTTTCTTGGGACCTTGGTTAACGATAGAGCAAGAACCAAATTTGTTTAAACGGTATGGATTTTCATTTTTTAATACCGGTCCTGCAAGAATTGCAGGGGTTGATTTATCTGTGGCAGGAGAAGCAAAAGTTACCGAAAAAATAAAATATTCATTCTATTTTGCGTATGCTTTTACTAATCCTAAAGTTATAGACACTTCTCATATTTTTTACTCTATCGTTAGTCCGGATGGAAGATTTCGATATGATTATAAATATACTAATACATCAACTGAAACAGATGGACAAATAATGAAATACAGGATTGAACATGTATTAAAAGCAGACCTCAATTTTACTTTTTTCGATTTTCTCACATTGGGATTGTCCACTCAATATTTTAGTAAAATGAGGAATGTGGATTATTGCTTTTATGAATTTGATAAATATTCATCAGAAGCACCGGGCTATGTTCAAGGAACAAATATGCATTTGCCTTTTGAAAGATTAGAACAGTATCGAGAAAGCATTGGAAAAGGAGCATGGCAATTCGGATTGCGTGTCAGTGCGGAATTGTGGAATGTAAAATTGTCATTAATAATGAATAATGTATTCAATACGGAACTTTCCTTGCGCCCAATGGCTTCGGAACCTCCACGTACAACAACATTACAACTTATGTATAAATTTACGGAAGGGGAACCTTTCTTTCCGAAAAAAAACAAAAAAAGTAACTCATAATTATATTAACATTAAATTATTTTATCATGCAGAAAATTATTTTATCAGCAATTGCTGTTTTAATGGCAATTACAGTGAATGTTCAAAGTCAACAAATTCAGGATGGTGGATTTGAAACCGGTTGGATAGAAAAAGATGACTCACCTAAAGGTTCATACTGGGATTTGAATTCAACTCATTTTTTTACCACATTAAATTCTATTTATACCTTAGAAGGAGTAATGGGAAATGGACCTTTGACTGCTTTTAGAGAAACCACCGATGCTTATGATGGAATTTATTCTTTAAAACTTATGTCTGATAACATGACTTCTCCTTACGGATCTGTATTTCTTCCTGGGGCAATGGGAACTTTAACGATTGATTTTCTTAATATAGAATGCCGATTAGGCACTCCCTATACTTCTCGTCCGGATTCTATTACCGGTTATTTTAAATATACCTCTGTAAATGGAGATTCTGCCGCAATTGAAGTTATTATGAAAAATGGTGGATCCACAACAGGTGGCGGAAAGAAGATGATTACTTCCAATGTAAGCGATTGGCAAAGATTCAGTGTTCCGATTTCTTCTAATCGTAACCCCGATGAAATTGCTGTCATATTTGCCTCAAGTGCCAATTATGATTTTACCAGTATTCAAACTCTTATGGCATGTAAAGGACAAGTTGGAAGTACTTTATTTCTTGATGACATTGCATTTACATTCGGAACATCCGGCATTAAGGAAATGCTTACTCCGGCTATTGAAATGAGTGTATTCCCAAATCCTTCTACGGAACAAGTTACAATTCAAATAGGAAAAGAAACAAACGGAACAATTGCCGTTTATGATTATTTGTCCCGCAAGGTGGGTGAGTATCCTGTAAACGGAACACAAACGACTATTAATATCGCTGATTATGCAACAGGGTCTTATCTGTTGAATATTATAGAAAATAATAAAGTAATTACTACTGGTCGATTTTTAAAACAATAAGTAATTCCGGTAATAACACCAAAAATAATTGATAAGGAAATCCCCAACAGTTACCAACTTTTTTGGCATCGTTATCAAAGAAATAAGTTTATTGCGATTAATTGCAATAAACTTATTTTTATTTTCTATTAGACCTTCCCAGAAAAGATAAATCAACATACTTTTATCAACTCCTAAGCTAATCGAATAAGCCGGTTTATCTATCCAAGCAAAGCACAATTGAGACGGGGCTATTCACTAAACTGTGTCAAGAGGAGTAAAAAATGGTATAGCAGATGAGTTTTGTTTTTTTGTCAACGTTTTTTACGAAAAAAATTAGTAATGGAAGAAAATGCAGATATTCCTATTGGAATATATTCAATAACACTGCTTAATCCTCGTGCAGCCACAGATAAAAACCTCCATGTATCAGAGATGTTATCCCAATCTCTTTCTATCATTTTTTCTTTCTTTGCCAGTTTATATTGAAGGAATTGTTTTTCATATTCAATCTCTTTTAAACTGGAAAGATTATAGTATTTTGATTTATTTGTTTTCATTTTCTTCCGGTTTTTGGGGTTCGTTAAATATAATATTGCTCAATAGTTTGATCATCGGATTGACAAATAAGCGTTTTCTCAAAGAAAAGAAAATGATAAATAATAAAATAAATAATCCTCCAACGATAAGAGAACCAGGAATTAGTGATTCGAAAAGAGTTGCCGTCCAATGAACAAAAGCAAAGGAAAAATAAACAATGGCAATAATTATCAATAATATACCGATGAAAAGAGATAAAACCAAAGCGATGATCAAGGCTAATTTCTCTATCAGTTTCAGCCGTAATAAATCATAATTAAGCAATATATAATCTTTTGTATTTTTAATAAAAGATTTATATATGTCGGTTTGTGATTCGGACGTATCCATAGTGATTTGTTTTACAGTAATACCAACTGGATTACTTTTTGTTTTTACCTCTTAGCTTTTCTTCAATATCTACTAATTTTTCCTCTAATTCTATTATTTCTTCTTCCAAATTTTCAACACCATTGGCAGCTTTTCCTCTCAAATAGCTCAAAAGATGTTCGATTTGTTCTTTTGTATAATTGGTGCCTTCTTTCATTTTGTTTCCTATTTTCCTCCGTGTCTCAGTTCCTTTATCGGGAGCAAACAATAAAGCAACAACTCCGCCGACTAACGCACCGCCCAAAAAAGCAAAAATATGTGACTGTTTCATAATTATTTATTTTTATTTGGTTAATACTATAAATTATCTTGATATTTTATTACAAATAACATGCCAAAAACAGAATACGGTGAATGGATTTGGGTCGTATCCAAGCAAAAGAAAGATAAATATTCTACATACAGAATATAAAAACAACGTGGGTTTCGGGGGGTCAAATCAGATTTAAGAACTGTATTTTTTTTGTTTTGCTGTGTTATTTGTGCTGCGAATCCAATGTCCAGCGGCGACAGCATTGTCCAATGCCGCGACAACGTTGTAAAGTTCCGCGACAGCGTTGTCCATCATTTCGACAGCATTGTCCATTATCGCGACAGCATTGTGAAGTCTCGCGACAGTCTTGTCTATTATTTCGACAGTGTTGTCCATTATCGCGACAGCGTTGTGAAGTCTCGCGACAGCATTGTCCAAAGAAAGAAGGGTCTTGTCCATCATCGCGACAGCATTGTCCATCATTTCGACAGCGTTGTCCATTATCGCGACAGCATTGTGAAGTCTCGCGACAGCATTGTCCAAAGAAAGAAGGGTCTTGTCCATCATTTCGACAGCGTTGTCCATTATCGCGACAGTCTTATTTATTATTTCGGCATCGTTGTCCATCGTCTCGACAACATTGTCCAAGAAAAACGCCCTTCTCCGTAAAAAAATACAACCTATAGCTATGAGTTTTTCCGACTTATTCTTTCGTTTGTGTATCCTCTTCTATCGGTTTTGTGCCGTTTGAAGCTAATGTTATTATAACGTGAATTCGGGATTTACTTATTTGATTCAGAGAAGTTACACAAGTTAAATGAAGTTACAGGAAGTTATAAAGTTGAAGGTTGAAAACTGAAAGCTTAGACATTTTACCATTTTACCATTATATATTATAACATCTTAACTTCTTTAACTTCCATATTATTTCACCATTAAGCTATAAACTTTAAATTATAAGCAACTCCATTCGATCCCGCTCACGTTATTATATCACCCCTTCGGGGCTTAAAAACCGTATCGTAATTTGTCCTATAATCCTGCCATCCCTTCGGGATTTAAATGTTTTTATGTCATTCATTATCTATAATCCTGTCATCCCTTTGGGATTTAGATGTTTTTGTGTCATTCATTATCTATAATCCTGCCATCCCTTTGGGATTTAGATGTTTTTGTGTCATTCATTATCTCTATAATCCTGTCATCCCTTCGGGATTTAATTGTTTTTGTATTATTCATCATCTATATATTGAATACGTTTCGATTTTATCTGACAGCACAAGGGTGCAATGTTTAAACTTTCAAGTTCTTGTCACCTCATTTAACTTGTGTAACTTCTCTGAATCTGATAAATAAACTCCGAACTCACCATAAGTATAAATTTATTTTCCAAAGAAGCCCAATGAAAATTCATAAGGAAAAAGCAATATTTGCAATAAAATATGTGGTAGTCATTTGCATATATTGGAAGCTATTCGATAGAAATCAATATGCTCCGCTCCATTTACGAAGAACCCATTCCGTGGAAAGCAATATGATAATTGCAATCAGCAGCCAAATACTGTCTAAAAGAGAAGTGTGTTGTTTGTTGTAATGGGCAAGCGATTTAATTTCCGAATTATTTTTAATAGCATCAGCAATGCTTGCCAATTCATCGTCCTGAAAATTTTGTCCATTATTCAGCGAAGCTAAATTCGCCATTAACTGATAATCTGCTGTTAGATTAATAGTTTCCAAGTTGACTTTTTCTACGCTGAAATGTCCTGTTTTGGAATATTTTTCATTGTTGTAAGTTGTAATTGCTTCCCAACGATAATCTCCTTCGGGGAATATTCCAGCATCCAAGCGATAGCTTTTGAAATTACGGGAAAATGCAAATGAATATGTTTTTTTGTCGCTATCAGTGATAGTCATTTGAACTTCCGGATCATTGACTAACTCATAATTTTGATTATACAACTCCGCATTAAAAAGAATATTTTCATTTTCAGAATATACATTTTTACCCATTACACGAAAGAAACTTTTATCTGCTTTGGTGGAAAGAAACTGAAATGTCTTTGAAATCAATTCATCAAATTCTTCGTGATGATTCTCCAAGATAAAATTATATAATCTCCATCTCCATAACCCGTCCCCCAAGAATACAGCTGTTTTGTTTTCCGCATCCTGATTGAATACAAACAAAGGATAAGCGGTGGAAACCGCACCTATTTTTTGATACAACATAACTGATGCAGAAGCCGAAATCTTGAAATTTCCAAAAGGTACTTTTACCGGAGGACAACTTGAAAACAATTGCTGCAAGGGTGTTGTAAGCGTAAAACCGGCATAGTTCTGATTATATACAGCAAATGCATCATTGGTCATGTCTTTATTAACGAGCACCTGAACACCGGTATTTAACTGGTTAAATTGTGCATAATTAATCTGTTGTCCCAAGATATATAAACAAGGAATGCCCGCCTGAATAATCGCGGAAATAATATGATTGGCAGGTTTTTTTGTTGATGGAAGCTGATGTAAAACAATCATATCGTATTCTCCAACTTTTCCATTGAACTTATCTATCGAAAAAGATTCTACCTGATACATTTCGCTATTTTCCAACGAGCGGGAAATAGCTGCTATATCAGGGTGCGGTGCATTGTAAACGATGCCGACTTTCTTTCGCTGGTCAATTACTTCGATAAAAACATCTTTTGTATTATTATCTTTTGTGATTTCATTTTCCAATTCCGAAAGCACAATCCTGTAACGATGCAATCCCGGTTTTTTTGCTTCAAAATTCACCCGAACCCATTCCGAGAAATTATTGGAATTGATATGAATTTCTTTCTCAAAAACTGCTTCGTTTTCATAATAAATAATTAATCGCGATGATTGTCCAGATAATTTATTGGCTTTTACCAAAATTTCTATCGGGAAGAAATTATTACGGTAAACTGTTTTGTTGTAATTCACTCTTGAAATAAGAGCATCCTTGTAAATCAAAGTATCGCCCATTGAGACAGTATAAATCGGCGATTTAATTTGATTGGCAACATAATAAGGATTATTGCCTACGTTATAAATTCCATCACTGAGCAAAACAACAGCACCTACATTTCGATTAGCGTGGATAGTCTGTATTTGTTCAAAGAAAGAAGAAATATTGGTTTTTTTATCTTCAAAATCAGGAGATTCTCCTCTTTTGAGACTATCGCCTACAAGGTAACTTTCCACTTCATAATCTCCTTCCAATTCATGTATCAGATTTTGTAGGTCTTCTTTAAATTTTCCCTGATAAAATGCAGCTTTATTGCCAATTGTTAGGGAAAACGAATTATCTACTCCCAATAAAATCAAAGGTTTTTCCACTTCCTTTGTTACCCGTTTTACCAGAGGATTTAACAGCAAAAATGCAGTCAAGGCAGCAGCAAGTGTACGCGTGACAAAGGATAAACGTTTCACCCAAACAGACAATTCCGGTTTATCGGCTTTTACGTACAATATTGCGGCATAGCCTAATCCTAATAGAATGCACAAAGGCACAAACCAAAGAGAATATTCTGTTGAAAGCATTTTCTATTAATTATATATTGTAATTTATTTGTTTCAAACCTCAACCAGGCAGAAAGCAATTTTTTGTTTTACTGTCATTTCGATTTATAAGAAAAATCCCCAAGTTAAGTGCTTTTTCGTTGGGGATTGTCATGTCCTTATTCCTTGCCTCTGCAAGGGACGGTCTTTGTGTCATTTATTCACTACCTAATAAAATCAGCCGGATAATGCACAAATTTGTCCGAATCCTTTAGAAATAGTTTTTTATTGTTGTAGACTAAAAACAAACTGTCATTTATCATGTGAAGAGCAATATCTTCTATGTTTATTCCATATACAATCAATTTGTTTTGATATTTACGATAACCCGTAAAATTAGTGGGATTTTCCCACAATTCGACTATCATTTCTCCTTTACGATGAAGAATATTTTGAGTTGTATCTTCTGTCATATATTTAATAGGAACAATTAGATCGGATATCTTCACATCAGACTTGATAATAACAGCAGGATCAACAGGCAAAGCGACTTCTTTCTCTACCTGAACTGTCATTGCCGTATCGGAATTAATATTGCTTTGCAGTGTATCGACAGAATCAACAGCTTGAATTTCCCGTTGCTCTTCAGTCTGTTTTTTATTGGAATAATCCGTATCAATGTCAATCATTTTTGTGCTGTCCGCTCCAACAGGAAAGATATTTTGTGTCTTAATAATTCTTTCCTTTGTATAATTGGCAATTACGCTATAATAAGTAACCACTACGGCAACTCCGGCACCGATTACAATTCCAATGCATAGATAGAAAATATTTAATCTTTTGCGACGGGTAAGCATTTTTATTTAGTATATTTCAATAAAATAAGGCATACGTGCCTGGATTCCTTCCAATTCTAATGCCGATTCCATAAACCGGAAATAAGAATGCATTTGCCCCAAAGCGGATTTTTCTATTTTCGATTCCATCTTACTGTTCATTAATGATTCGGTAAGCTCTTGGAAGAAATCTTTCATTACAGGACGCTCGATAAGTGTGTAATCAGAGAGTTCTGCCAATTGTGCCGCTTTTTGAATAGCAACATCTATTCCACCAAGAGTATCCACTAAATTCAATTTCAATGCATCAACACCAGACCATACACGCCCTTGCCCTATAGAATCGACATAGGTTTTTGATAAATTTCTTCCATCAGCCACGCGTTGGATAAACACGGAATAAGTATTTTCAACATACTGTTGCATAACACTACGTTCATAATCCGTCATGGCGCGAGTGGTAGAGATAGCATCTGCATGGGAATTGGTTTTTACCCGGTCAATGGTAATTCCCAATTTATTTGCAAACATTTTCCCCAAATTAGGAATAACGCCAAATACACCAATAGAGCCTGTAATGGTTGTCGGTTGAGCTACAATATAATCAGCTGCACAAGCAATGTAATATCCGCCCGAAGCTGCATAATCTCCCATGGAAACAACCACCGGCTTTTCATTTTGGGCAAGTTCCACTTCTCTCCAAATTGATTCGGAAGCTAAAGCACTTCCGCCTCCGGAATTCACCCGAAATACAATCGCTTTCACATTCTTATCTTTCCGTGCTTTTGCGATTTCTTCCGCTGTGGATGAACCAATGGATGTGTTTCCTCCTTCGCCATCTATAATGTTGCCTTGAGCATAGATTACAGCGATTTTATCTTTTTGAGTTTTAAATGTGGAAATAACTTTTTTGTAATCGTTTAAAGACACAAAATTGATGTCTTTCGTTGAATCTAATTCTAACGTTGAGCGGACAACACTCAGAAATTGATCTTTAAAAATCAAGCTATCCACAAGTCCTCTGGATAATGCCAGTGAATTGTTTCTATACGTTAATAAACTATCGCAAACCGCATTAACTTCATTAACTGTAATAGAGCGGCTTTTGCCGATGTTATGTACAATATGATTCCACATAGAACCCATATACACCTGTATCTGCTCTTTATTGGCTTCGCTCATTTTATCCAGCATAAAAGGCTCTACCGCACTTTTATAAGTCCCATGACGAACAATTTGCATGTCAATATCCAACTTATCAAATAGATTTTTATAAAAAACAATTTCAGAAGCCAATCCTCTGATATCTAATAATCCCTGAGGATGCAGATATATTTTATCAGCAACGGTTGCTAAATAATATGACTTTTGAGTTAAGCCATCAGAGTAACAATAAATAAATTTCCCCGACTCTTTAAACTCAAGCAATTGATTACGGATTTCCTCTAAAGAAGCAAAAGGACTTTCTACAGCAGAAAAATCCAAATAGATTCCTTTGATATTATCATCTTCTTTGGCATGTTTGATAGCGGAAACTATTGTGTTTAGTCCTACTGTCTTTATATCAGAACCAAATCCGGGAATCATATAATTTTCAAAAGGATTGTCCGCTACTCGTTCTTCTATTATAACGTTATTGAAATCTAATTGCAATACCGATTCAGGAGCAATAACAGGAGCTTTGCTGCCGGAAGATATTATCGACATGGCAAAAATCATAAAAATAAATCCCATTAATAAGGGCATAATAATCATGGCAAGTAATGCTGCCAGAAACATTTTAAAGAAATTTTTCATTGTTTGAAAATTTAGCTAATTATTTTATTTGTTTATTCTTAACATCTAACGGCTAACAACTAATTTTTACCGTCTATATTCTCTGACATTACCAAAATTAATATTCAAACGTACCGTAACAACATGGTGACACATTGCCGTGAACGGATATATTACATCCTGTTGAGCCGCATTAGGGACAACTCCGAGATATTCTTCCCGTTCCATTTTCGGATTGTAATTATAAAAAGTCTTGATATTAAATCCGTAAGTAATCATAGCCGTTACCCGTTGAATATCTTTTGTGCGATGCTTGTATTGTGCAGGGAATGCAATACCTATTTCTGGACGAACGTAGAAATTAGAATAGGATTCCGAAATATTACTTTTTGTACCATAAGCAAACTGTAAGGCAATACCATAAATAAACGGATTCAAATCCCATCCACCGATATAACTGCAATGAAAAGTTCCTATGGCATTGTGAACCTGATACCCGCCATGGTCTAATCCCAAGCCGAATTGGTAGGTTATACTTTGTTGCATAAAACGGTTTCCCACTCCATAATATTGACTTGCTACATATCCCAAACCTGCCATGGGTACTATACTTACCGACTGATCAAGTCTTGCCGAAACTCCTGCTCCGGCATGTATGGTCATACCGTGACGGATAAATGTCATACTTTTTCCACCGGTGGAAAAAGTATTTCGCTTTCCTCGACGGTTCGATTGACCATATACGTCGTTATCCAATACCTGAACGGCAAACAAAATCAACACAAGAGAAACTATACTCAACCCCTTTGGGAAAATTTTAAAAAAGCCTATCATAGTTAATATTATTATTAATGTGTACGCAAAAGTACAAAATTTTTTATTACATTTGCAATTCAATTTAATGGCATTATAATGAACAGTATGCAGGCAGGCGATTTCTGTGTGAACTTTCACTCCGGTAACTTGGACTTTTCGGATATTTATGTAACACACACAACGCCACCAGATTCGCGGGCGTGTAATTTACTCTTTTTCTTTCGGATAATTTTCTGTAGACGTTTCTTCGGAATCGTATTTTTTCAGGCGGAAAGGATTTATTACGGTATCTCTATATATGTAAAGATCATTTGCCGGTCTTTTTCCCCTGTTTTCCCTTTGGAAAAATCCACCAGCCGGTTTGAAAATAGCTTTCATTATCTCCTAAAAATCGTCCACACTTTTGCGGGAAGGTTTCGGGAAAGCCCGAAAGTCGTCCGCACTTCGGCGGGAGGGTTTCGGGAAAGCCCGAAAGTCGTTTGCACTTTGGCAGGAAGGTTTCGGGTAATCCCGAAAGTTGTCTGCACTTCGGCGGGAAGGTTTCGGGTAATCCCGAAAGTTGTCTGCACTCCGGCGGGAAGATTTCGGGATGTCCCGAAAATATTTTTCCCGATTGTAAGAGAAAATTAACTAATTAATTCTAATAATAATATGATATGAAAAAAGAAAGAGTAGATTTCAGCAAGCTCCGCAACGACGAGCATTTCCACTGTCAAATATATCTAATCATGAAACAGTTTTTACGATTATCGTTATTATTATCGTTTATTTTTCTTATAAATCAAACAGTATTTTCACAATCCTATAAGCAAACACAAATATCTATCAACAATATTAAAGCACTTATTTCAAATATAGGAAATCATTTTCGAGATATTGATGATTTTTCCGCTTATATTGTACCTAAAAATGGAAATGCCTCTACTATTTATGCAAACAGCTTATGGGTAGGGGGAAAAGATATATCAGGAGACTTAAAATTGGCAGCTGTCTGTTACAGGGAACTTGGAAATGATTATTGGCCGGGACCACTTTCTATAGGAACTGCTACTATTGATGTTACCACAATGAATGCATGGAACCGGTTTTTCACTGTAACAAAACAAGATCTTCTTGATTTTTCTAATAACCCATCGGATATTCCTGCTTCTATTCTGGAATGGCCTGCCCATGGAGATACAACAAAAGGACAGGCATTTTATTTAGCGCCTTTCCATGATGTGGATGGTGATAGCGTATATAATCCCTATAAAGGAGATTATCCGGCGATAAAAGGGGATGAAGCCGTTTTCTTTATCTTTAATGATAATTTTGGCTCTCATACCGAATCGGAAGGTAGTCCCATCGGAATGGAAGTACATGCTATGGTATATGCTTTTGATTCCCCTGGCGATGAGGCATTAAATAACACACTCTTTATGAATTATAAACTTTTCAATCGTTCTTTGTCTACATTGCATGATACCTATGTCGGTCTTTGGACGGACTTTGATATAGGATATGCCTACGATGATTATATAGGTTGTGATGTCGAAAGAGGTACTTATTACGGATATAATGGTGAACTATTCGATGGAACAGGACTTGACAGCCATTACGGAAATAATTCACCGTTACAGACATTAACGATTTTAGGCGGTCCTTATTTAGATCCGGATGGATATGATAATCCGTCTTATAAGGGAGATAATATAGGCGGTCCTTCTTTTGCAAGAAACTATGATAATATTTGTGAAATAGTAACCCAACATGAAAATGCAATTCCTTTCACATGGCATTCAAATGAAGTAGATGCTACTATTACGGAAAATGTCTTGGTTCGTTCGGAAGCAATTAACGGAATGAATTTTGGAGACGGTATTATTGATAACGAGCGTTTGGGTATGAGTAAATTCTTATATCATAATGATGTAGGCGGTAATCCGGCTACAACTATCGCTGCCGATTATTATAATTTTATGCGTGGTATTTGGAAAGATAATTCCAGAGTACGTTATGGCGCTACAGGTCATCATCCTGGCGACATCACAAACCTGGAATGTGATTTTATGTTTCCTGGAACAAGTGACCCCTGCAATTGGGGAACAAAAGGAGTAAATCCCAATTACCTATGGACAGAAGAAGCAGAAGCCAATGCACCTAATGACAGAAGGGGTTTAGCGTCTATGGGACCCTTTACATTTGAAGCTGGCTCCATGCATGAATTGGATTTTGCATTTATTACTGTCTTTGCCAAAGATACTCTTCCTTCTCTTGAACGTTATGGAGAGGCAGTTGATAGTATTCGTACTGCATTTTTGAGAGGTACAACATCATTAGGGCAGGATTTTAATACCATAGTAGATATTTATGTTAATATAAAGGATTATCAATTAAACAGCATGCTTAAAATCTATCCCAATCCCGTACAAAATACTTTATACATCCAATCTTTCTCAACCATAGAACAAGTAAGTATCTACGACATCAGCGGAAGAATACTTCAACAGCTGCCCAGTTCAAGTCAGTCCATCGACGTAAGCGGTCTGGCAAAGGGAATATATCTTGTAAAGGTCAAGACCGAAAGTGGGGAAACGATACGAAAGATAGTGAAGGAATAACTTAAAGGGAGCTAAACAGCTCCCTTATTATTTTATTCTAAACATGAGTTCGGAATCAATGGTAAAAATGTTTTTAATGTTGATTTGATTATTTGCTTATTTGTACTATAGTTTTGGTCGATCCTTTTGTAAAAACCTTTGTGTTACTTCTTCACCATTGTACCATTTCACCATTGTACCTTTATAACTTCCCGTAACTTCATTTAACTTGTGTAACTTCTCTTAATCACATAAATAAACCCCGAACTCACGTTATGTTTATAGTATTCCCCGAAGAGATCTATTTTTTCTTGGAATTTTCAGGGAACCAGCCCTTTTTTACACGCTTTTCCTGTTCAAAAAGTTCTTTGATACTCCAGAAAGAAGAAAAAGCAAAAACACCACAAAGTGCAGAAATAAGAATATTTGTAATAATAACGGAAACAATAACTCCGACAATGCCTAAAAACAGGAATATCCACCAACAACGAGTTCCCCAATAGTATTCAGCTTTAATGACAACAGGATGGAAAATGCCAATAATCAGAAAAGTTGCAATGCCGATAATTAATCCTGGTAAATGATAACTTTCAAGAAACTGCATCATACAAAAAGGTGGCTATAACAACTCGTCCTGCGAAATCAGGTTGTTGAACAGCGCATACAATGTCAAGCCCGAAACGGTTTTAATGCCTGTTTTGCGGACAATATTTTTTCGGTGCGAAATAACAGTATGTATGGAAATGTGCAGCTTGTCGGCAATTTCCTTGTTTTGCAAGCCTTGTGCAAGAACAACCAGTATTTCTTTTTCGCGGTCGGAAAGTTCAACATTTTCGGAGAATTGCTTATTTCCGGGTTGTGTCGTTTCAATGATGTTTATTAGTTTTTTGGGCATCGTCCAACCATTGTCATAAATATTTAATATGCCGTCGAAGCTGCGTAATGTTTCTTCTTCAACATATTGGTATAGAATAGCGATAAAATAAATATTCGGATAATCAGCAAACCAATCTCTTATATTAAACGTTTTATGGAGGTTGATAACGGCCGGATTAAAAAGAAGAAGTTGAAAATCCTCTTTAATATGTCTATCTTTAAATGATTGTAAATCGGAAAAAGCGGCTGTTACCTGGAAACAGGGACTCTTCTCCAAAAACAGCTTAATGCCTTCTCTTATTACTTCCGAAGGCTCTATAATAATTGTCCGATATTTCTTAAACGGTTTCATCAGTGATTCTTTTCAATATGCTCTACCAGTGAAATCAAAATTTTATCTTCGAGCAATGCGTGTTTGTTCAGATCGTATTCAAACATAAAAAGATTTAACAGTATATCCCTGCATTTTTCAATCAAACAATCTTGCGGAAAATATTTTATAATTATGCTTTTGAGATCGTTAAGCGCAGCATTAATATCGCTGTGGTTTTTTTCGTATTCTTTGATTTTATATTTGTTGCTTTTTACTCCGTTAAGTAATTGTATTATATAAGGAAAAACAATTTCTTCTTCGTATTTGAAGTGGCCAATAACTTCCTGCTTGTATTTTTCACAAAAAGAGTTCAATACATTTCCATTTTTGAAGTGACAAATATTCTCTAAATTAAGAATATTGTTGATTATTTGTGGCATACGAATTTCCAAATAGTCTTTGTGAGAGCTTTGCAAATATGTGATAATACCTTCAATGGGTATTTGTTTTAAATTACGACTGTCAGGGATATAATCATCGAAAGTATAAATATTGCAAACAAGCAAAAGTAATGGAACAGATATATTTTTTTCGTTACAGACTTGTTTTACCGTTTTCTCGGCGAATCCCAGCTTAATATCAAAGTAAGGTAAAACATATAACAGGCGACTGTTGGCTAATATTATATCAGCCATTTTTGTGTTTTCGGAAAATATGGCGTACTTCATTTGAGTGTTTTTTCTTTGTTTTAAGAATACTAATTTAATGTGAATTCGGGGTTTATTTATTTGCTTAAGAGAAGTTACACAAGTTAAATGAAGTTACAGGAAGTTATAATGTTGAAAGCTGAAAGTTTAAACATTATACTATATAACTTCTTAACTTCTTTAACTTCCATACTATTTCAGCATTAAGCTATAAAGCTTCCCCTTTCTGTCCCCTCTCCCCTTTTATCGACCGTATTTATTTCGCCGACTTCAAAGAAGCAAATGCAAGAATCAATCCCAAGGCAACACTCAATAATGCAGCCGTTAACACTTGGTAATCTGCCGGCAATGAAAATGTCAATGTATGAGCAGGAATCCAGAATAATGGAATGGTTTTCTTAAACACAAAATTCCATTGCACATCCCAATTTAATGTAGGAAAGATTCCTTTTACATCAATAGGCGTAATCAAACATGTTGCTTTCCCGTGATACTGCATAATATGAGCATCGGTAATTTTATGAACCGTCATAAAAACAGGAGCAAAACAGGTATTCATCATTGTGCTTATACAAAATGCACCCAATAATTTCCAGCCGGAAAAACTTCCGCCCATAGCAGGAACAAGTCCCTCAACACCTATTTTCTCTACTACAGCAGGTACTCCTGTCGCAAAAACTTTCATTCCAAATGCTATCCAGACACCAAAAAGTCCCCAGATAACCATTCTGGGAAAGATTCCAAATCCGGTAGTATAATATTTTCCCGACTTAATACGCAGGGCAAGCATTTCGCCGAAAGTAGCCAGAATAGCAAATTTGATAAATGCCATCCAATAAGGATGTAATTCGTTTAAATGTTTGTATCCTTCAAATATGGAGTTAAATAAAACAAAAGGCAAGAAAAATAAAATAACAAGGATAATTACTAAAATATCTGCTTTTTTCATTGTCAATAATTTTAATTTTATTTATTCAACAGTTACTGATTTTGCCAGATTACGGGGCTGGTCAACGTTTTTACCACGCATTACCGCAACATGGTAAGCTAATAATTGCAACGGAATTGTTGCCAAAAGCGGAACAAACATTTCGTCTGTTTCGGGAATTTCAATTGTATAATCCGACAGTTTTTTTACGTCAATGTCGCCTTCGGTAATAATAGAAATAATTTTTCCTTTCCGGGTTTTTACTTCCTGAATATTGTTGACAACTTTATCGTAAGTTCCTTTATTTGGAGCAACCACAACAACGGGCATATCTTCATCAATTAGCGCAATAGGACCATGTTTCATTTCCGCAGCCGGATAACCTTCGGCATGAATATAAGATATTTCTTTAATTTTCAACGCTCCTTCCAGCGCAACCGGATAATTATAATTCCGTCCCAGATATAAAGCATTATTAAATTTCTTCATATAAGAAGATATTTCTTTTACTATCGGATCTAATTGCAGTACCTTTTCCACTTTAAAAGGAATGTTCTCTAATTCTGCAATAAGTTTGGCATATTTTAATTTAGGAATTTTTCCTTTCCTTTTTGCCAAACATAATGCCATTAAAGTTAACACGGTTACCTGTGCGGTAAATGCTTTGGTGGAAGCAACACCTATCTCAGGTCCGGCATGTGTATAAGAGCCAGCATGTGTCGCTCTTGCAATGGAAGAACCTACAACATTACAAATTCCTAAAACAGTCGCTCCTTTTTGTTTTGCCAATTCGACAGCTGCCAAGGTATCTGCTGTTTCACCCGATTGGGAAATAGCAATGACAACATCATCGCTGTAAATAATCGGATTTCTATATCGAAATTCCGAAGCATATTCCACTTCCACCGGAATTCGAATCAGGTCTTCGAACATATATTCGGCAACCAGTCCGGCATGATAAGATGTTCCACAGGCAACAATAATGATACGCCTTGCATTAAGCAATCGTTCTTCATATTCAACAATTCCACCCAAAGAAACAATTTCTTTTTGGGAGTTTAGCCGCCCACGCATACTATCAGCAATAGAACGAGGCTGCTCAAAGATTTCTTTCAACATGAAATGCTCATATCCGCCTTTTTCCAATTCGGTAAGAGTCATTTCGAGCTTTTCAAGATAAGGTGTCCTGTTTTTATTTTTTATAGTTTTTATACGAATATCGTCATCTTTTGTCAAAATAGCTATTTCTTCATCATTCAAATAAACCACTTTTTTAGTGTATTCTACCAAGGCAGATCCATCGGAAGCGACATAATATTCATCTTTCCCAAAACCAATAATCAGCGGACTTCCTTTACGGGCTACTACCAATGTATTAGGATCATCCACCGAAGCAACAATAATAGCATACGTTCCAACAACCTGACTCAATGCCAAACGAACAGCTTCGTATAATTCTACATTTTCGGCTTTTTTAATATCTTCAATCAGATGTATCAAAGCTTCCGTATCTGTTTCGCTTTTAAATTCATATCCGCGATTAATCAATTCTGTTTTTAAAGATTGATAATTTTCAATAATGCCATTATGAATTAATGCAATTTTTTTATCGGAAGAAAAATGGGGATGAGCATTGGTATCGTTTGGTTCTCCGTGCGTCGCCCAACGAGTATGAGCAATTCCTATTTTTCCGGCAATATCTTTATCCTGACAATATTTTTCCAACTCACTTACTTTGCCTTGACATTTATAGATATTAATGGCATCTTTATGCAGAAGTGCAACTCCCGCACTATCATATCCGCGATATTCCAAACGATGCAATCCTTTCATCAGAATAGGATATGCATCCTTATTTCCAACATAACCTACTATTCCACACATATTGTAAAAATCTTATTCGATGATTGTATAATTGACTTCCAATCGAAGCCGTTTGGCATAATTGGCGCTCGGATTGGTTCCATATATTTGTAACCGGCTAAAATACGTAACATTGGGACTAAGTAACAAATTCAACAGGTAATCATCCAAGGCTCCGTCAGCCAAAAATTGTATATATTGAGTAATATGAAATCTATACTCTTTTTTTGATGAATTATATCCACCTCCATAATAATTATTCTTTCCATTTAGCAAACCTAAATAATAATCAGGAAGGACGCCTGATAATTTTGCAGAATCGGTACTTGTAATTGCCAATGCACTTGGGGGTAATAAAACAGGAGAACTTTCTTCTACACAATTAATAACCAATGCTGCCCTGTGAATAATGACTTTTTTATCTTTAAACATATTTCGGATATTCGGAAAATGAAAAGCCACTTTTATTCCTGCTCCTGCCTGTCCATACAAAACATCTGATGTACTTGTAAAATTTCCATTTAATTGGTCTCTAAGTGAAGATGTTACTGTAGAATAGCCAAAATGTTCTGTAGCTCCAAAGTGAAGCGTTGAATCATTCATTCTCAGCATATATTTTTGTCCGGAGGCTTCTGAATTACTGTAATAAATTGTTAATCCGGAAAGCGAATGAGTCATGTTTAAAGAAACGATACAGCCGTTTCCATTCATTGCTTCAGCATTTATCAATAATCCTTTAAAGTAATTCAAGAAAGTTTCTTGAGATTCATATACAAAACTCCCTGCTTGAATAAATTTATTATCGGCAAAATTAGACTGTAATCGTATTCGGAGAACGCCTGTAGAAGCAGATGTATCAGAAATTGTTTTAGGCTTCGGCTGAATATAAAGATTTGAATTTTCCGTTAAGGAAGATGAATTATACGCAAGGGAAGAATTTGTATAATATCTTGTGCCTGATTTCAAATCCTCGTCTAATTCATATACCCGCACCAAAAAAGAATTTAATGTATCACCGTAATATCCGCTATAAGCTACGGTTAACACTAATGAATCTACTGTAACATTACTTCCAAAATCTTTTTTAAACGTGGGTAAACGAAATTGTGTATAAACCCCTGCCTGCGTTTTCCCAAAAACCTGATCATCCATATATCCCAACATATTGACTGGCACATTTGAAGAAACAACACTATCATGCAATGCAGAATAAGCAATAATGGTAGTTGTGTCAAAATAATCAGTATTCAAATATTCATCCGGCGGCTGGACATCCAATCCTATTAATCCCGGATCCTCTTTACATGCAGTAAAAAAAAGCACCAATACATTGATGCATATTGAAATAAATATGTTCCTATTCAAAATATTATTTTTACTTTTAGTAACGGACATTACACGATACTATTGTACAAAGAGGTATATTCGTCACCGTACTGTTCATCTTTATGGCGGAAATAAGGTTTGCCTGATTTTTCGATATAAGAACAAATATTTTCATCCACATCCTTATAGATAACAGCAGCATCGGAATAATCAACCGCCAACTTTGTGGTAGTTTCATACGTTGCTTGCTTATATAAATCAGCATCTTTGGCAGGAATACCTGAAGATTTGAGTTTGGGAGATAATGAACGTAAGGCTTTATCAGACGAATCATTATAAACAGAATAAATAATCTTGGAATTGGTAAACAGAGGGTTATCTGCATATATTTTCTTCATAAACAAAGGAATCAAAGAAGAAATCCATCCATGACAATGAATAATATCAGGGCTCCAACCTAAATTTTTCACCGTTTCAATCACTCCACGAGCATAAAAAATAGCCCGCTCGTCATTATCCAGATAAAATTTGCCCGCCTTATCATAAAGTATTGCTTTTCGTTTAAAGAACTCTTCATTATCAATGAAATAAGTCTGCATGCGAATAGACTGTATAGATGCAACCTTAATCACCAGCGGATGATCATTATCATTAATGATAATATTTTGTCCTGACAAACGAATAACTTCATGCAGTTGGTTCCTGCGCTCATTGATCAATCCATAACGAGGCATAAACGTTCGAATATCAATTCCTTGCTCTAAAATACTTTGTGAAAGATATCGTCCGATAATAGACATATATGAAGTTTCAACATAAGGTGTAATTTCCTGGTTTACAAAAAGTACTCTTTCTATTGACATGTAATTTCCCTATTTTGATTATTTAATGGATACAAAGGTACAAAAAAAACTAATGCAAAATCCTATTTTTGGGCTATATAGTTAATTGAAAATAAATTATAAGAATTGACGCTAGTAAAATTTACTTGAAATTTTTTGTGTTCTTAATCTCAAGAAAAAAGCTGCTGTATTTGATAAAAAAAGTTCAAGACCAGTTTCCATTGGAAAGGAATTGTAAACAAAAAACCATAAACCCCGCCCCAAAAGTGAGCATCATGTCCAATATTGTCTACATTTTGTTTGGACATATAAGAAGAATATATCAGGTAAAAGACTCCGAAAACAATGGCTGGGATTTTTATCATTGGTAAAAATATAAATGATATTCCTTGAGTCGGATAAAGAAATATACAGGCAAACAAAACGGAGGATACTGCTCCAGAAGCTCCTACTGCCCTGTAACTATAATCATTTCTTCGTTTTTTGAGGTCATATAAAGTGGAGATAACAATAGCTGAGAGATATAAGAAAAAATACAAAAAATGACCTTTCAATCCAAATAAATAAACATACGTTGTTTCTACATTTCTACCAAACATCCAAAGTACAAACATATTAACAAACAAATGTCCCCAATTTGTATGCAAAAACCCATAAGTTATCATACGATACCATTCTTTCCGGTAGATGACAGAAGGAGCATGAAAAAGCATTTTCTCAAACAGATCAGCCCTTTTCCATGTGAAAATAGAAATCAAAACCGTAATAATAATAAGTAAAATATTGATATTTATTACAGATGTGTCCATGATATTAAATTAAAAACGATACAAGTTCGAATACATAATACAATAGCACATAGTAACAATACAATGCCGGCAATTCTATTAATAATAAACAATACTTTTGGTGAAAGGAAATTAGTAAGTCGATTGGCAAAAAATGCTTTGAGAATGTCGGCAGAAAAAATAATCACAGCTATTCCAATGATTAAAGAAATAGCTTCCATTTCTGTCTTTCCTGATGTTCCTGAGGAAATAATGGTAATCCACATTATCCATAAAAGGGGATTCATCATATTAAGGACGAAGCCTTTTCCAATTTCAGAAAAGACTCCCATCCAATTAATTTTTAATTTCAGTTCCCTGCGGCTAGTAGGAGGGACAACTTTTTTCTTCCGGAAAGTATAGATTCCGTAAAGTAACAATAAA